>Ga0102915_1000001_pt1 | contig 142158 bp, 123 predicted proteins | sample Colrivmet1561A02_FD_78199 | JGI IMG/M metagenome (GOLD analysis project Ga0102915, IMG submission 78199) | Estuarine microbial communities from the Columbia River estuary - metaG 1561A-02 | ecosystem: Environmental > Aquatic > Marine > Intertidal zone > Estuary | place: USA: Columbia River...
AGCGAGCAGGGTGGTCAGGGTGTCGGCGGCATGAGCGGCCTTACGGGCAGCACCGACCCGTTCGAGCCCTTGGCAGATGGCTTTAAAGTTCGTCATGTGCGGTCCGTAGACCACGGGGACGCCTGCGGCAGCGCATTCGACGGGCGTCTGGCCGCCGTCGTGCGGGTCGAGGCTCTTGCCGGTGAAGGCAAGGTCGGCGGCACGCGTTAGCTGGCGGAGTTCGCCCGTCGTGTCAGCGAAGTGTACCACGGTGCCAACGGGGGCGGTGGTGCCTTGCGTCGAGCGTTGATGGAAGGAGAGTCCACTGGCGGCGAGCAAGCGGATGAGTGCTTCGCGGCGTTCCGCGTGACGCGGGGCGAGCAGTAGGCGCGCATCGATACCTTCGCTGCGCAGCGTCTTCACCACATCAAGCAAGAGTACCTCTTCGCCTTCCCAAGTGGATGAACCCAGCAATACCAGGCTACGTTCCAAGCCATCGAAGCCCAACGCCTGTCGCAGTACGAGCCGTTCGCCCAGCGAGAGTGGACCATCGGACGCTACATCGAATTTCAAGTTCCCGGTCACGTCGATATTCGCGGGTTCAGCACCGAGTGACATTAAGCGCCGGGCATCTTCTTCACTGCCCGAGCCGATCCAGGTGAAACCAGCGAGCAACCCACGACTCGCTCCCTTGAACCGCTGATGCCGCGCGAACGAACGATCGGAGAGCCGAGCGTTGATGAGGAGCGTCGGTAATTTCCGCGCCCGTGCTTGCCCCAAGTGTTCGGGCCACAGCTCGCCCTCCGTTAGGACGATGGCGCTGGGTTGGAGGCGGCGATAGGCCAAGGCGCTGCAGGGCCAGAAATCTAAAGGGAAGATGCCGATGAAGGTGCAGACCTCGGCATAACGCTCGCGGGCTAAGCGGTAGCCGGTGCTAGTCGTCGTCGTCAGCACTAAGTCGACTTGGCCAGACGCCTTGAGTTCCTTGAGCAGGGGGCCAATGGCCTCGATTTCACCGACCGAGACCGCCTGTATCCAGACGCGCTTGGGGTGGGCAGGGAGGGCAGGGAGGAAGCCGAGTCGCTGGCTAAAACCCGCTCCATACCCCCCACGGCGGACCATCCGCCATAAATAATACGGCGAGGCCAGGAGCAGGAGGGGGAGGAAGAGGATGCGGTAGGCCCACAACATGAACTACGGAAAGTGCCTCCCCCTTCTGGATTGTCAGCCCAAAACACCCCTTTTTCCCTTGCCAGAGGGGGGTGGGGGTGTTTGAAAACCCATTCCACCGTTGGAAGCTACCGCCGATTGCTTCCGACATCCTAATCAAAACTGCAGTTAACTACACCTGATCCAATGTCCTCTCCTTCGGCAAGAAGCGGGATACGGAGCTAAAAATACCATGAACATCACCGTAAAAGACCTCCTCGACGCTGGCGTGCACTTCGGCCACCAGACCCGTCGCTGGAATCCTAAATCCCGTCCGTTTATTTTCGACCACCGTAATGGCGTGTCGATCATCGACCTCGAGAAGTCGCATGCGTGCCTCGCCGCCGCTGCTGCCTACCTCGAAGACATCTCCGCCAAGGGCAAGGAAGTGCTCTTCGTCGCGACCAAGCCTCAGGCCCAGGAAGTCGTCCGCGCTGCCGCTAAGGCGACCGGTATGCCCTTCGCCGTTAACCGCTGGCTCGGTGGCACGCTCACTAATTTCACGACGATCAAGAAGTCGCTCGAGTCCTACCGCACCTACCTGAAGATGGAGCAGGACGGTTCCCTCGCCAAGATGCATAAGAAGGAAGGCGCCGCCGTCCGTCGCGAGATGTCCCGTATGCAGCGCAACTTCGAAGGTCTCCTCGAATACCGCGAGCTCCCCGCCGCGATGATTGTCATCGATACCAAGCATGAAGCCATCGCCGTCAATGAGGCCAACCGCCTCAAGATTCCGGTGATCGGCCTCTGCGACTCGAACTCCGACCCTTCGGTCCTTAAGTTCCCGATCCCAGGCAACGATGACGCCGCTAAGTCTATCCGTCTCGTGGTCGAAGTCCTCACGCAGGCTGTCCAGAACGGTCAGGCTCGCCGTAAGGTCGACGCTAACCCGCGCAAGACCGTGACCCCTCTCTCCCGTGGTGAAACCACGGAGAACGCTCAGCCGGAAGTCACCATCTCCGATGAGCTATTGAAGGCCTCCGAAGGCTCCGAAGGCGAAGCAGCCCAGGGCGGCGCCAAGGCTGTCCGTCCGCGCAAGACCACTAAGTAATCTCGCCATGTCCGTTATCACCGCCCAGACGGTCAACGAGCTGCGCCAGCGTACCGGCGCGGGTCTCATGGATTGCAAGAAGGCCCTCACCGAGGCCAATGCCGACATGGAAAAGGCCGTCGAAATCCTCCGCATTAAGGGGATCGCGACGCGAAACAAGAAGGCTGACCGCAAGGCCAGCGAAGGTATGTTCGCTGTTAAGGTTGAGGCCTCCGGTTCGTCCGCGACACTCCTCGAACTCAATTGCGAAACGGACTTCGTCGCCAAGAACGAAGCCTTCGTCGCCCTCGCCAAGGATCTCGTCGGTCAAGCGGCTCTGCACGGTGTCGACAACCTGCTCGACCAGCCCTACCACGCCGACGCTTCCCGTAAGGTAAACGACTACCTTAACGACCAGGTCACCAAAATCGGCGAGAACCTCAAGGTCTCCCGCGTGCTCAAGTTTGCCGCTTCCGGTAACGGTCGCGTCTCCGCTTACGTCCATACGGGCGCTAAGATTGCGGTCCTCATCGAGCTCGCGACGAAGTCCGCTGCGGGTGCTTCGCACGCCGACGTGGCTGACTTCGCTCGCCAGATGGCGATGCAGGTCGTGGCCAATAACGGCCGTTTCGTTCGTCGCGAAGAAGTTTCCGCTGAAGTCGTCGCTAAGGAGCGCGAAATCGCTCTCGAGTTCACTAAGTCGGAAGCCGATAAGGCGATCGAAGAGTGCAAGCGCGTGATCGAAGACTATAAGGGTCAGCTCGTTGAACAGCAGGAAGCCAAGAACGCTGAGGTCATTGCCGAACTCGAAAAGCGTATCGTGGTTGCTGAAAAGCAGTTCGTCGCTTCCGAGGCCCGCAAGAAGGCGCAGCTTTCGAATATCGAGAAGATCATCTCCGGCCGCGTTGATAAATACTTCGCGGATGTTTGCTTGCTCGAACAACCGTTCTTCCGTGATCCAGATAAGAAGGTCGCTCAACTCCTCGCCGAACTCTCCAAGCAGGTCGGCGAAGAGGTCTCGGTCGTCCGTTTCTCCCGCTTCCAGGTGGGCGAGACGGCCGCTGAATAAGCGACCTTAGTCCGCACACTTGGGCCGGTTTCCGCAAGGAAGCCGGCCCTTTGCTTTACATAGGCCGCCCGAGACTTAACATCGGGGGGTGGCTTTCCGACCTGACATCTTCCTTCGGTGCGTCCGCGGGCAATGTCCTGATTGCGGCCAGCCGGTGCGTCCGATGGCCGTCAAAGGGTTTTGGAGCCGTTTCTCGAATACGCCTGCGGCCTGTGGCCACTGCGGGATGGTGCTCCGGCGGAAGGAAGGGTTCTTCCTCGGGGCCATCGTTTGGAACTACGGGCTGACGGCTTTCGGGGTCCTCCCGATTCTTTTGTTCTGCTTAAGTCAGGGTTGGGTCAGTGGCCTCACGGCGATGAAGATCGCCGCCGTAACGGCGCTCATCGTGCCGCCGTTTATCCATGCGTTCGCCTGGCGGTTATGGCTAGGGACTTACTACGGATCTTTGCCGGAGCAACTCCCCTCGGCGTCGCTCCGGACGGACGACTAGCCCTCGCCGCTTAGCGGTCGCGACTGGCCATGCGCGTGATCAAAGCGCACAGGAAAGCCGTGTCGCCTTGGCAAGCGGCAAGGTGTGTGTTGGCTTCAATCGTCAGTGCTTGGATACGGGCCTGCGTGGCGGGGATGCCATGCAGGCTGGGGTAAGTAAATTTTCCGTTCTGGGCATCGGCGCCCACGGGTTTGCCGAGCTGCGCGGTATTGGCGGAGCCGTCGAGGAGGTCATCGACTAACTGGAAAGCGATTCCGGCGGCCCGACCCGCGCGACGACAATGCTCGACGTCTGCCGCGGAGGCTCCGCCGATGAGTGCACCCATGGCGAGCGGGGCGCTGAGCATCGCGGCCGTCTTGCCGAGGAGGATGAATTCGAGGCGCTCAGCATCCGCGCCCGCGGCGAGTCCGCCCATATCTTCGGTCTGCCCGCCGACGAGGAGTGTTGAGCCTGCAGCGTGCGCAAGTTCTGCCACCAGGCAGCGGGCGAGTTCGGGTCGATTAGTGTAGCCTTGCGCCAGCAGCGCAAAAGCCAGCGGCAACAGGGCATCGCCCGCGAGTAGGGCCGTGGCTTCGTCGAAAGCCTTGTGGCACGACGGACGCCCCCGACGGAGGTCGGAGTTATCCATGCACGGTAAATCGTCGTGGATAAGGGAATACGTATGGATGCACTCTAGGGCGGTCGCCGCATGGCGGGCGTCGGCACTAGGCTGGAAGGCTTGGGCGGCGGCAAGGCAGAGGACGGGGCGCAGTCGCTTGCCGCCGGCCTCGAGCGAGTAGCGCATGGCGGCGTGGAGGCGGGTAGGGCGCGTCTCAGCGGCCGGCGTCAGGGTGCGCAAAGCCAATTCCGCGGCCTGGATCAGGGAGTCGTGCTGCGACTGGAACCTGGCGGCGTCCATCGTTTATTCGCCGTCGTCTTCGGCGACCTCAGCTAACTTAAAGAAAGTCGCCGTACGGCCAACGTTACCGATAACCTCGCTGCCGGTTAGCCGGGCGAGCTCCTGCATCTGGGTTTCCATCACGTCACGCTCGGCGGTGAACCGAACCTTCACGAGGTCGGCCTTGTCGAAGGCCTGGAGGAGAAGTTTGGCGATGCCCTCGTTAATGCCGGCCTTGCCCACGAAGACCTTGGGGTCGAGGGTCTGCGCGAGGCTGCGAAGTTTGCTGCGTTCCGCCCCAGTGAGGCTTGGTTTATCCGTTGAGCCGTTATCCATGGCGCCTATTCCGCTTTCGGAAGGGGAGGGAGTCAACGGGCTAATCAGGTAAGCCCCCGCTTGCCTGCTGGCCAAGGTTTCATAGGTTGCGCGGATGAGCCCTGCAGCGGAGACCACGACCTCGGTGCGGCCGGAGACGGCTGAAGAAACCTCGGTTCAGCCGATCGAGCCCGTCGTCGTGCATGTCCGCATCCCCGCATACACTACCGAAATGGTCCGTGTCTGGCAGAGTACCTTCCTCCTTGATCGCGACTCGAATCATACTAGCCGGTTGCTGTCCTTTGAGAAGATCTCGCTCTACCCGCATTGGACGAAGCTCGACTATACCAAGCCGCATGTCTTCACCCTGATTTTTGAAGGCTTACCGGCTTCCGTGCGGTCCTTTGACCTCGCTGAAATTATCCCCGACCCGAATGGCTTCCGCATTGAGGCCATCGCGCGCCGGCCGGGCGATGTCTACGAAGTCGACGTGGCGTTCTAAGGCGGTTCACGCTGGACGAGGGGAGGGGTTCTTGGGAGAAGTCGGTATGCAAGAAATGCCGCCGACCCTCCCGTCTTTATTGTCCCGTTCAACCTTCTTCATCCGTGAGCAAGTCGGTTTCCTGAAGTTGACGGATGCTTACGACATCTTGGATCCGGTCACGGGCGCCCAACTCGGCCTCGCCAAGGAAGAGCCCAAAGCCGCGTGGCTTCGGCTGTTGATCAATAAGAAGATCTTACCGACTAAAGTCATAGTCTATGAAGCCGATGGCCAGACGGTCGCCTTGCGGATCGAGAAGCCGTTCACCTTCTGGCGGACCCGTCTCAGCGTGTACGATGGCCAAGGGCGTTTCGTCGGCCTCCTCCGCACGAAGTTCATTTCTTTCAAGCGCGAGCTCCTCGTAGAGGATGCCAACGAGCGCCCAGTGGGCAGCTTTAGCGGGAAGTGGCTGAGCTGGACACGTGAGCTCGTCGATGGCTCCGGTCAGGTCATCGGCACCATGGACAAGAAGTGGGCCGGCCTGGGCAAGGAGTTCTTCACCTCCGCCGATAACTACCAGCTGACCCTCGCGCCGGCCGCCGCCAGCCAGCCCAGCCAAGTCGCCTTGCTTTTGGCGGCTTGCCTTGGCTACGACCTAATTTTCACCGAAAACTGACCCAGAAGCGGGTGTGAATAAGTCCCGCAGGGGGGTGGTTTCCTGCTTGCCTCAAGGGGGGCGACCTGTCACCAATTCGGCTTCACTTCGTTAGGGAGAAGGGTGGACCCCTTCTCACGCTGGCCGAGGAACGAAAGTTCCTTCCAGACGGAGGCACCGGCCGACTGGCTGGTCCTCGGGAATTTCTCCCAAGTCGGCCAAACTCAACCCAAACACCCATAAAAAGTTATGTCGTTCGATAAGTCTGATATCATCAAGAAGCACCAGCAGGATGCCAAGGATACCGGTTCGCCTGAAGTTCAGGTCGCCATCCTCTCCGGCCGCATCAACCACCTCACGGATCACCTTCGCACCCACCGCAAGGATTTCCACTCGCGTCGCGGTCTCATCATGCTGACCAACCGCCGTCGCAAACTCCTTGCTTACCTGAAGTCGAGCGATCTGGACCGTTATAACGCCCTGATCAGCAAGCTCAGCCTGCGCAAGTAAGCCCGCCGCCGCTGCGGTCGGTCTTACTTGTACGTCCCAGCCACCGCTGGGACGTCCGCTTTTCACCCCCCAACCAAAACCGCCGGGCAATCCCGCCTGGCACAACGCACAAAACGCAAAAAATACAATGAAACAGAAACACTCAGTGACCATCGATGAACTCGGTATCACCATCAACACCGGTTCTATCGCCCGCTTGGCGAATGGTGCCGTCACCATCAGCAAGGGCGAAACGACGCTCTTCGTGTCGGCTACCGCCGCCGAAGATCTCCGTTCTCCCGACCAGGACTTCTTCCCCCTCACCGTCGACTACCGCGAGAAGTTTGCCGCTGCCGGCCGCTTCCCTGGTGGTTATTTCCGTCGCGAAGGTAAGCCTTCCGATAAGGAAATCCTGACCTCGCGTCTCTGCGACCGTCCGCTGCGCCCACTCTTCCCTGAAGGCTTCCTTAACGAAGTCCAGGTGATTGGCCTCCTCCTCTCGGCGGACCAGATTAATGACGCCGACGTGCTCATGGTGAACGGTGCTTCCGCTGCGCTCCTTTGCTCGGACATTCCTTGGAACGGCCCCATCGCCTGTATCCGCCTCGGCCGCGTCAACGGCCAGTTCGTGGTTAACCCCACGCACGAAGAGCAGTACCAGTCTGACCTCGACCTCATCTACGTCGGTAATGAAAAGGACATGATGATGATCGAAGGCTCGGCCGACCAGCTGCCAGAAGTCGACTTCATCGCCGCCCTCGAGTACTCCCAGAAGGCTATCCAGCCAATCATCGCCGCCCAGCGCAAGCTCGCCGCGATGTACTCCAAGACCAAGCGCCAGTTCCCGCTCGTCGTTTGCGAAGCTAAGGCTCTCGCCATCTGCGAACGCGTTGCCAACGAAGGTGACCTCCTCAAAAAGGCTATTTTCCTCGCTTCCAAGAAAGAGCGCGGCGACGCCGTCAAAGCAGTGGTCGAGAAGGCTAAGGCTGCTTGTAAGGCTGAACTCGGCGACGTCTTTGACTCCCGCCAGATCAAGATGGCTTTCGAGAAGCTCCAGGAAAAGGTCTACCGTAACGCCATCATCCAGAGCGGTGAGCGCGCCGACGGCCGCTCCCCGAAGGATCTCCGCGCAATCTCTTGCGAAGTCGACGTGCTCCCGCGCGTCCACGGTTCCTCGCTCTTCCAGCGTGGCGAAACGCAGGGCCTCGTGCTCGCGACCCTCGGCACCTCTAAGGACGCCCAGGAAGTCGACGCTATCACCGGCGGCCCGAGCAAGCGCTCGTTCCTCCTGCACTACAACTTCCCTCCGTTCTCCGTGGGTGAAACGGGTCGTTTCGGCATGACCAGCCGTCGCGAAACCGGCCACGGTAACCTCGCTGAGCGCTCGCTGCTCTCCGTGCTGCCTTCCGAGCAGGACTTCCCTTACTCCATCCGTCTCGTCTCCGAGATCATGGAATCGAACGGCTCCACCTCGATGGCCTCCGTTTGCGGTGGTACCCTCGCTCTCCTCGACGCTGGCGTGCCCATCAAGGCTCCCGTGGCCGGCATCTCCTGCGGTCTCGTGACCGAAGACCAGAGCGGTCAGATCGTGAAGTACCGCGTGCTCACCGACATCATCGGCGCCGAAGACCACTACGGTGACATGGACTTCAAGATCTGCGGTACCCGTGAAGGCATCACCGCCTTCCAGCTCGACCTCAAGATCCACGGCCTGCCAATCGGCATCGCCAAGGAAGCCATCGCCCAGAACAAAGTCTCCCGCGACGCCATCCTCGACATCATGGGTAAGGTGATGCCGACGACCCGTCCAGAGCTCAAGCCCTGCGCTCCCCGCACCCACCGCATCAAGATTCCGTCCGACAAGATCGGCGCACTCATTGGTCCAGGAGGCAAGAACATCAAGCGCATCACCGAGTACACCGGTTGCCAGATCGACATCGACCAAGACGATTCCGGTTGGGTCACGATCTTCGCGACGGATGGCGAAAAGCTGGCCCGCGCGGTCAACGAAGTGAACCTCCTCTCGGCTCAGATCGAACTCGAAAAGACGTACAAGGGTATCGTGCGCTCGGTCAAGGAATTCGGCGCTTTCGTCGAATGCCTCCCGGGTCAGGAAGGCCTCGTGCACATCTCCGAACTCGCTGACTTCCGCGTCGAGCGCGTCGAAGACATCTGCAAGCTCGGTGACGAAATCATCGTGAAGTGCGTTGGCATCGACGACAAGGGTCGCGTGCGCCTCTCGCGCCGTGCTGCCATCGCCGAGAAGGAAGGTCGCGAATACGCCCCCGCCCCGAAGCCGATGGACCGCCCACGTGGCGACCGTCCGGACCGTCGCTAAGCCCCGGTTAAACAAACAGACAAGGCCTCGGCTCACCCCGAGGCCTTTTTTGTGCCCGCTTACTTCGAGGGCTTATCCGCCGCTGTCACGCGATCGAACCACGCGCGCGCTACGCTGGTTGCCTCGCTATCGCGTAGCGGCCAGCGGTCGTTGTGCGGGTGCTTCACGAAATTATTTGGGAATTTTTCGAAGAACACGCCCATATCGATGGCGAGGTAGTCCACGTTCTTCGCGGCGATGGGCTCGACGAAAGCACGCGTCTGATTGCCAGGGTAAGCCTGACTGATCAGCACGGGTCGTCCCTGCAGACGACGGAGCCGGACAGTGGCCTCTTCGCGGTAGCGGGCGAGCGGCGAGCCCCAGGGAGCGTTCCATGCTATCACTCCGTCGAAATGATCGTGCGCCCAGAGACCGCACCAGAGCTTCGCGACCTCGTCGTCATGCAAGCCGAGGAAGGAGACGCCGATGGCCCCACGGGAGAAGCCACACAGGACGACCTTCTGTGGGTCACCGCCGAACTCCGCGCAGATGCGCGGAACGTGCCGTTTGGCATAGGCCACGGTAGCATCGATGTCGCCCCACCACGTGACCTCGTTACGCCGATGGTCGGCGGCGACGTAGGGTAGGACGACCCAGATAGCCTGGCCGCGGCTAAGGCCGAACCCTAAGGCGGCGCCTTCCACCTCACCCGTGGATCCGGATGTCGGATGAAGGTTGCCCGTGTATTCCACGATGACGGGCCAGCGCTTGCCTTGGGCTCGGGCTTGGGGACTCCAGTCTGTTGGCAACGCGACGATATGGTGCACCTGGGTGCCCGCGTATTCTGGGGGCGTCACCGCCACGCGTTTCCCCGCCGTAGGTTCGCCGGTCGAGAGTGGCGGCAGTGGCAAGTCCGCCGCCGTGGCGAGCACGGCGAGTAGAAGGGCGGCCAGAGGGGTACTCCGCATGCTTAGACGCATAGCTGGTCCGTGGCGGACCACAAGCGTTCAAGCCTATCTACTCCTTCGGCGGGAGGCTATTCTTGCTATCGGTGACGTAAGTCCGCGAGAGCATGTCGTGCCAGCTGCGGCGGTCGTAGCGGAAGAGCGGCACGTGAAAATTGATGATCCCGATGACGATGGTGATCGGATTGTAGAGCGTCACGAAGGAGGCTTTCCAGAACGAGCGCAGTAGGCAGGCCATGAACGTGGGCGTCGCCTGGGTGGCGTGAGCGACCGTGCGGAGGTTGAAGATGCGCTTGCCCAAGGTCTGGCCGCGCCAGAGCCATTCCTGCAGGAAGAGACCGAGGAGCATGACGAAGAAACAGACTTCCCCTTGGTAGACATGCCAATCGACATAGGCCTGGATATCCTCTTCAGCGGGGTGCAGGATGGAATCCATGAGCGTGCTTTGAGCCCGTGGGGATGGCTTAGTCAGGGCCTGCTCGTAGAGCTTGAGTAAGCGCTCTTGGTATTGGTCGCTCTTGGCGCGAGCAGTCTGCAGCTCGTCCCCCGCGAGATGTCCTGCGATAAAGAGGCCGAGTACGAACAGCGGAATGAAGTCCGCAAGAAAAGCCAAGGACCGCCACCAAAAGCCAGCCGGTGGGAGGGTGAGGGGTGGCGGCTTGACCTCAGCCACGGGCTTGAGCGCGTTCGCAGGCGTCGAGGGTGTTCTTCATCAGCATGGCCACGGTCATCGGGCCAACGCCGCCCGGAACGGGGGTGATGGCCTCGCAGAGTGGGGAGACGGCGTCGAAGTCGACGTCGCCGACGATGCGGTAACCAGTCTTCTTCGTGGCATCGGGCACGCGGTTGATGCCGACGTCGATGACGACCGCGCCGGGTTTCACCATGTCGGCGGTGATGAAGCGGGGCTTGCCGATAGCGGCGACAATGATATCGGCTTGGCGGACAATCGCCGCGAGGTCCTTGGTGCGGGAATGCGCGATGGTGACCGTGCAGTCGCAACCCTTGGCGAGGAGTAAGAATGCCGCAGGCTTGCCGACGATGAGCGACCGACCGACGACGACCGCGTGCTTGCCGGCGGTTTCTACGCCGGAGCGACGGAGGAGTTCGATGACGCCCGCCGGGGTGCAGGCGGCGAAGGCGCCAGGGACTTCTTGCACGAGTCGACCGATACTCTGGGTGCCGAAGCCATCGACGTCTTTATCAGGCGACACGCGGTTAAATACTTCGGTCTCAGGTAAGTGCTTGGGGAGGGGAGCCTGGATAAGGATACCGTGCACCGAGGGGTCGGCATTCAGCTGATCGAGGTGGGCAAAGAGCTCCTCCTTAGTGACCGTTTCCGGGAAGAGCTGCAGGCTGGCACGCATGCCAACCTCGGCCGCGGTCTTTTGTTTCTTCGTGACGTAGGACACGGAAGCCGGGTCGTCACCGACGCGCACGAAGGCAACGTGTGGGACGAGCGGGGCGAGTTTGTCCACGCGGGCCTTGACTTCGGCGAGGACTTGCTGGGCGGTGGCGTTGCCGTCGATGAGGCGCATGGCACCTATTTGGGGGGAGTCGGCGGGGAGGGCGAGAAAAGTTATCGTTTCGCCTCTGCATTGATTGTCTCGCCCTCTGCCCCCGGAAGGGTCTAGTCGTGTGGGCGTGTCTGAAGGCCCCATGCGCATCCATAAGTTCCTCGCCCAAGCGGGGCTCTGCTCCCGTCGGGATGCGGAGCGCCTCGTCGCGGAGGGCCAAGTACTCATCAACGGTAAGGTCGCCGTCACCGGGCAACCCGTGGATCCGGCGGTTGACGTCGTGCGTTGCCAGGGCCGTGAGATTAAGCCGCTCGGCCGTACGGTGGTGCTGATGATGAATAAGCCGAAGGGCTTCCTTTGCACTAACGATGATTCGCACGGGGGCCATACCGTCTTTGAGATGGTGCCGCCCGAATACGCCCCGCTCCGCCTTTTCTGCGTGGGTCGCCTAGACAAGGATTCCGAAGGCCTCCTGCTCCTAACCAACGACGGTGCCTTGGCTAATAAGGTCATGCATCCATCCGGGGGCGTCGTGAAGCGCTACGAAGTGCACCTGAATCGCGACTACGACCCGAAGCTCACCCCGCGTCTGCTTAAGGGCGCCGTGGAGGAAGGGGAGCGGCTAAAGTTTAAGAAGGTGATACGCATTCCGGATGCCCCCACCCAGCTGGAGGTGCATTTGGACCAAGGCCGCAAACGGGAAATTCGCCGACTGTTTGAAATCTTTGGTTTCCACGTGAAGGTCCTCCGTCGCTTCCAGATTGGCAGTTTAGTCCTGCGCCGGATGCCCTCGGGGGATTGTCGGCCGCTTTCCCGCAAGGAAATCGACATGATTTTTGAGAATTAAGCGGGCCAACTCGCTTGCCTTCTCCTGGAAAACTTCTTGTTTAGAGGTGTGCCTGTTACCCCCATGCGACACCTGCCTTTGTTCTTAGCTTGCTTGGCGACCACCGTTGGGGCCGCGCCCAATGGGGGGATGAAATTGGTTTGGACCGAGAACTTCGATGGTCCCGCGATCGATGAGACCAAGTGGAACGTCCATAACCGCAATACGGGTTCCGTCAGTATCAAGGAGGGGAAACTCTACTTGGCCATGCTGCCCGGCAAGGAGTCCACCTACTGGCAGAGCACAGGTATCAGCACGGCCAATAAGTTCTCGCAGGCCCAGGGGTATTTCGAGGCGTCGATGCGCATGCTGCAGACCGCTGGTCGCTCGGGCCGTTTCGAGGTCCGCAATAAGAGCCTCGATGAACCGCCGTCGGCCCGAATCTTCTTTGAGAGCTGGGGCGATGACCATATCTCACCCACTACGCAGGTCGCCGACTTCAATGGCATCCGTATGCTGCGCCCGGTGAAGCACGATATTAATTTCGACGGTGGGGCGTCCTATCGGAAGTTCCAAACCTACGGTATCCATTGGACGCCCAAGTACTTTGCTTGGTATGTCAACGGGAAGCAGGTCCATCGCCAGGATCTCAAAGCCGCGCCAACCACGCCGATGTACGTAGAATTCGTTCACCACACGGCCGAAGGCGGCATCATCAAAGCCTTCCCCGATCCCGCCAACCCGCCCGAGGCCCTCCAGATCGACTGGGTCAAAGTCTATAAATAATCTTCATGAAGCTCTTCCTCGCGCTCTGCTTGACGACGGCTGCCTTGTGCGCCAACCCGCCATCCTCCGCTATGAAGATGGTGTGGTCCGAGGAGTTTAAGGATGCCGCAATCGACGAAGCCAAATGGACATTTGAAGGCGATAAGCAGGCCCTGATAATCAAAGACGGTAAGCTGGTCATCACGTTACGTGAGCGTCCGGATGGCTGGCAGGGTAGCGGCCTCAGTACGCGCGAGAAGTTCACCCAGCAGCAGGGCTACTTCGAGGCCTCCATTCGTTTCCCCGTGACCAAGGGCCATCATGGTGCCTTTGTCATTCGCAATAAGCCCACCAGCGAACCGCCGGCCGCCGCCTTGCTCTTTGAATGCTTTGGCGATGACCGGCTCATTCCCTGGGCCAAAATTGGTGACTCTAAGGGTGTGCGCGAGCTCCGCCCAATTAAGACGGACTTGAACAACAAGCCGGGCCAAGTTTCGAAAGGGTTTAATACTTACGGCTTCCTCTGGACGGAGCGGCAATACGCTTGGTACTTTAACGGCAAGTTGGTGCATAAGCTTGATAAGCCCGAGGTGAAGGAGCCGATGCATCTTTTCCTGGGCCATTGGGTCTCGGATTTCGAACGCAAAGACCTGTTGCCAGCCAAGTTGCCCGATGACGTCGAAGTCGACTGGGTGAAGATCTGGAAGTAGCCCGTCAGGCGTTTTTAGGATTGTTGGCAGGGTGGGGATGGTTGCATCCTGCGGCTTCGCTATGTCCGCACCTTACGACAAGAATAACCCGTTCCCGGCCCGCCTCGTCGACCGCCGCCGCCTCAGTGCCGCCTCGAGCCAGAAGGACACCCAGCACTTTTCGGTCTCCTTAGTCGGTAGCGGCCTGACTTATAAATGCGGTGATTCCCTCGGCGTCTTCCCCGCCAATAACCCACTGACCGTCACGGCAGTGCTGAAGGCCGCTGGCTTTACGGGAGACGAGCAGGTGACCATTCCCAAAGACACGGCCCCCATCCCTCTGCTTCAGGCCTTGTCCAAGCGTCTGTCCCTGAACGGCCCGACTTACAAATTCGCCCAGCTCCTGCATGAGCGTGCCACGGACGCCGGCGAGAAAGCCCGCTTGGCCGCCGCCATCGGTGAGGTCGACCCCGAGAAGAAGAAGGCTTGGATGGAGCAACGTGAATTCCTCGATCTCTTCGAAGAGCATCCTTCGGCCCAGCTCGGCGCCCAAGAGTTCATCGAGCTCCTTCGTAAGCTGATGCCGCGGCTCTATTCAATTTCCTCAGCGCCGTCCAAATACCCCGACGAGATTCACCTGACGGTCGCCGTGGTCCGTTACGAAACCAATGGACGCCCGCGTGAGGGCGTCTGCTCGTCCTACCTTTCTGAGCGCGCCCGTCTAAACGAACCCGAGGTCCCGGTGTTCGTCGCGGACTCGCATTTCGGCCTGCCCGCCGACGATTCTATTCCGGTTATTATGGTCGGCCCCGGCACGGGCGTCGCACCGTTCCGTAGTTTCGTCATGGACCGCGCCACCCGCGGCGCCAAGGGCAAGAACTGGCTCTTCTTCGGCGACCAGCGCAAGGACAGTGATTTCCTGTACGCCGACGAGTGGGCGGCTTACTTGCAGTCGGGCGTACTCACGCGACTTGACCTAGCCTTCTCCCGTGATCAAGCGGCTAAAATCTACGTCCAGGATCGGATGCGTGAGAACGCCGCTGAACTCTGGCAGTGGCTCCAGGCCGGGGCCTATTTCTATGTCTGCGGTGACGCCAAGCGCATGGCCAAGGATGTGGATGCGGCTTTACATGCCATCGTGGCGGAGCAGGGTGGGCTGACGCCCGAAGTCGCCGTGGACTGGGTCAAGCAGTTCAAGAAGGACGGGCGCTACCAGCGCGACGTTTACTGAGCGGGCAGGCCGTATTTCACCCTTTTTTAATAGAGAAACGGGGGATGCGGCTATTTTCGCCACTTGCCTAGCGGCCAACTTCCCTGCACATCAAAGCCGATGCAACTGACGCATAATCCTCGGGTAGCTTTGGTGACGGGTGCCGGCCGCGGTATCGGTAAGGCCATCGCTGAACGCCTGGCTTCGCACGGGCACACGGTCCTTTGTATCTCGAAGTCCGAGACCTGCGTCGCCGTCGCCAATGACATCATCGCCAAGGGCTGGAAGGCCAAGGCCTTCCAGGTCGACGTCTCCGACGCCGCCGCTGTCGCCAAGGCCTGCGAACAGATCAATGCCGAGTTCGGCGCTGTCGAGATTCTCGTCAATAACGCTGGCATCACCCGCGACAAACTCGTCATGGCAATGTCCGATCAGGATTGGAACGACGTCATCGCCACCAATCTTTCCTCGGCTTTCTATTGGACCAAGGGGCTCGTCCGCCCGATGACCAAGAAGCGCTGGGGTCGGATTATCAGCATCTCGTCCGTCACGGGCGTTCAGGGTAATGCCGGTCAGGCTAACTACGCCGCCGCCAAGGCTGGCCTGCATGGCCTCACGATGACCCTCGCCCGCGAACTCGCAGGCCGCAGTATCACCGCCAATGCCGTCGCGCCCGGCTTTATCACCACCGACATGACGGGGGAACTTTCCGACGAAATTAAGCAGAGGATTCTCGGGGTCATTCCGCTGGGCCGGTTCGGCTCGGTCACCGATATCGCCGCGATGGTCGATTTCCTCGCCTCGGAAGAGGGTGGTTATATCACGGGGCAGGTGTTTTCGGTGGACGGTGGGATGGCTATCTAAGGCCTTCGTTTGGAGGGGAGGCCTTGCTCCCCGGGCTACCGTTCGAATACGGCCCATCATTTTTATCGATACACGCAAACGGGACATGTCTGCTATCATAGCCCCCGTGCCGCTGCTGTCTGATTGGGAGCCAACTGGGTTCCTTGCCGGCACTTTGGGGTGCCGTATTTACGACTTTTCTAAACTTGACCACCCCCCGCCTATCTGACACCCAGATAACAACTTAAACACCCTTTATTATGCCTGAAAACATCGAACAACGCGTCACCGACATCATCGTCAAGCAGCTCAGCGTGAACCCTGAACAGGTCACCGCCACCGCTGGCTTCCAGACCGACCTCAAGGCCGACTCCCTCGACCTCGTCGAGATCATCATGGCTTTCGAAGACGAGTTTGGGATCGCTTCAATCCCTGAAGATAAGGCCGCCTCCATGAAGACCGTGGGCGACGCCATCGAGTTCATTAAGGCTAACGCCACCAAGTAATTTCTACGGGTTTTCATAGCCCGTCACTGTGAGCACCGCTAGCCAGTCCCGCAGAGTCGTCGTCACCGGCATCGGTTGCCTGTCGGCGCTCGGTCCGGACACGGCTAGTTTCTGGGAGGGCCTGATTAAGGGGCGTTCTGGAATCTCACGTCTTACCCGTTTTGACCCCACGGACTTCCCGTCCAAGGTCGGCGGCGAAATCCGTGATTTTGACCCGGGTAAGTTCATGGACCCGAAGGAGGCCAAGCGTAACGACCGCTACACGCAGTATGCCGTTGCCGCTGCGCGGATGGCCGTCGAAGACGCCCAGGTCGATACGACCAAACTCGATGCCGAGCGCTTTGGCGTGATCATCGGCTCAGGCATCGGCGGGATGGAGACCATCGAGAACCAGGCCCGCGTGCTCATCGAACGTGGCCCCAGCCGGGTTTCCCCTTTCACGATCCCTTCCTTGATTGCCAATATCGCCTCCGGCGTGGTGGCCATTGAGTTTCAGGCTAAGTCCGTCAATTTTGGCGTCGTCTCTGCTTGTGCCTCGGGCTCGCACGCCCTCGGTGAAGCGATGCGCCACATCCGTGACGGCCACGCTGACATCATGCTGTCCGGCGGTTCGGAAGCCTGCATCACCCGCCTGAGTTACGCTGGTTTCTGTAACATGAAGGCCATGTCGACCGATTTCAACGACACGCCCGAAAAGGCATCTCGCCCGTTTGACAAGCTCCGCGATGGTTTCGTTATGGGTGAAGGCGCTGGTGTCCTTGTGATCGAGTCCCTCGAACACGCCCAAGCCCGCGGTGCTCGCATCTATTGCGAACTCGCTGGTTACGGTGCCACCTGCGACGCCTACCACATCACCGGCCAAGATCAGGAAGGGAAGGGCCTCGCGCTCTGCCTAAACCGTGCCTTATCCGAGGCTGGTGTCGCGAAGTCCGAAGTGAGCTACATCAACGCCCACGGCACCTCGACCCCAATTAACGACCGTTGCGAGACCCTTGCTATCAAGCGCGTCTTTGGCGAACAGGCCCCCAAGATTGCCATTTCCTCGACTAAGTCCATGACGGGGCACCTGTTGGGTGCTGCCGGTGGTGTCGAAGCCGCCGTCTGTGCCCTTGCTATCCGTCACGGCATCGTGCCTCCGACGTTGAACCTCGAGAATCCGGACCCAGATTGTGACCTCGACTACGTGCCTAACCAGGCCCGCAAGATGACGGTCAACGTGGCTATCTCGAATAACCTCGGATTCGGCGGACATAACGCCTCCTTGGTCTTCAAGGCGTTTAAATAAGCCCAACAGGTGGAACTTTTGGGCTTTTTGGGGTTACACTTGTAACCCACTCTCTCCCCATGCGCCTCCCTTGCCTCGCTTCCCTTGCTGTGCTGGCTTGTCTGCCTCTCGCTGGTTGGGGGCAGGAAGTTGCCGCCCCCACGCACATCCAAGTAACCACGACGTTCACCCGAAAGGACGCCAGCGGCAAGGTAGACACCATCACCTCTCCTACGGTGGTCGCGATCTCCGGCAAGCAAGCGACGATTGGCGTGGGCGGTCCTGATGGCGGGATTAATTTCAGCGTCACTCCGACGGTAGGTACCGATGGGTCGATCGCCCTGAAGATGGATACGCAGGTCAAGAGCAAGGCTGATCCAGCGACCCAAAATCCCGACGAGGTGCGTCGCAAGCAGAAGGAAGCCGCGCGCCAGAAGTCCACTATGCCCATTTTTCATTCGGCGATTCCCACCGAAGGTCTCTATTCCATTGAAGATATCGCCGGTGCCCGTCGCTGGTTGAAAGTCGGTCGCGTGGTCGATGGCTGGACCATCAAGGCCTATGACGAGAAACGCGAAGTGCTCACTCTTTCCCAGCTCGGTAAGGTCCAGGAGCTGTCGCTACATAAGGCCATTGTCGATGGCCTAGCGGTGACCCATGGAAACAGTAACACCGCTTCGGTGAAGTCGGGTGAGTCGACCAAGTTCACCACCCCCGAAGGCGTCGAGGTCGAGGTGAAGGCGGAAGTGCTTCAGATGAACAAGTAGGCGTTCACTCAAAGGGTTTAAAACAAACCGGCCGAGGTATATTGCCTCGGCCGGTTTTGTCTCGAAGGGGGTTGAGCTTACTGATTGCGCCCGGCCATGACGCCGCCATCGACGTCCCAGATCGCACCGGTGACCCAGCCAGCTTCTTCACTCAGCAAGAAGGCGATAACGGCACCGACGTCCTTCGGCTGGCCCACCCGGCCAATCGGGTGGAATCCGTTGAAGCCGGCCAAAGCCTCAGGGATCTTCTCTTCTTGGATAAACGCCTTGTAGATGGTGGTCACGACCACGGCTGGGGAGACGGCGTTAACGCGGATTTTGTGATCGGCCAGTTCCATCGCCAAGTGTTGGGTGAGCGCATGGAGGCCGGCCTTGGCCATGGAGTAGGAACTGGAAGGCGTGGCCTTGACCGCTTGCTTGGCCCACATCGAGCCGATGTTGACGATGCTCCCGCCGCCGTGGGCTTTCATGTTCTTAGCGACGGCTTGGGTGGCCAAGAAGAGGGCCTCGTTGAGGTCGAGGTACTGCCGGTAGTCGGCCCGGCTTTGGTCGAGGAAGGCTTTGGGTGCGAAATAGCCGGCGGCGTTGACGAGGCCACGGATATGGCGGGTGTCTTGCGCAATTTGTGCGCAGAGTTTGTCCACGCTTTCGGCCTGGCTGAGGTCACACGAAATCGTGGTGACTTCGGGGCAGCCGAGTTGGGTGAGTTCTTTGGCGACGGCGGTCAGTTCACTGGCACCGCGGGCAATGAGGGTCAGGGGCTGCTTCTGCTGGGCGAGGCGTTTGGCGACATCGAGGGCGATGCCTTTGGAGCCGCCAAGGAGGTAGGTGGTGTAGGCGTGAGTCATAGCCCTTCACTATCGTCCCAAGGTTTTCTTGAACAAGACTCAAAGCCTTTAAATGAATAAGGTTAATCGCCTAGACATTCCCTCCAGAGGCTGGCCTCTCCAGCGATTCCGTGGGCATGGAGTCCGGCGGCGATTTCCGCGTGGGTGGGTTCGGTCACCGCATGCTTGGGGTCGCCGGGTAGTTCCGGGCGGGCCTGCCGGACCAAGGCCCAAGCCGCCCATGCTCGCCATTTCTTGATGTCGGCACGTTCGCCCCGCACGCGGTCGGCGAGGTGCTGGTAGTGCACCCTAGCATTGCCGGTGAAAGCGTCGCTGGGTTGGGAGACGAGCCAGCGGATGGCCGCATAAGGGAGCGGGTAGGCCTGCAACACCTCCGCCGACGCCGCGACGTCGCAGTACAGCGCGCGATCAACGGCCAGTAAGGATCGGGCAGGTAAGCCATCCAACCAGAGCTGTTGACCGTATTCTAGGCAGAGGCGGTAGAGTTCCGCACCACCTTCTTCCCTGAACTCAGCGAGGTCGCGCCAACTCAAGGAGCGTCCACAGGAGGGTAGGAAAGGGCAGGGCTGGTTCACGCTTAAGGCTTCGCGTACGGATTCGTCTGCTTCTCGTGACCGACCGTCGTGCGCCCGCCATGGCCAGGGTAGAGGACGGTCTCATTCGGTAGCGTGTAGATGCGCGTCCGAATAGAAGTCAGTAGCTCGTTCCAGTTGCCATTAGGTAGATCAGTCCGGCCCACGGAGCCACGGAAGATGGCGTCGCCGCAGAAGGCCACTTGCTCGCTGGCACAGGAGAACAAGAGGCTGCCCGGGCAGTGGCCGGGGACGTGGCGCGTCTCGAAGGCCTTGCCGGCTGCGATGAACGTCGAGCCATCTTCCAGCCAAGTCGTGACCTTGACGGATTTGAAGTCAGCATCCGAGAGCTCAGGAAGCATCGCGAGGTAGCGGTTCTTATAGGCTTCGATATTCTCAATCAGTTCGCGATCCGCTCGGTGCGCGAGGACCTCGGCGCCAGCGGCGGCGAAAGCATGGGCCTCGCACATATGGTCCCAGTGACCGTGAGTGAGTAAGAGGTGCGTGAGTTTTAGGCCGCGAACTTTGATTAGCGGTAAGAGGGCCGAAGCTGACCGCTGCGGGGCGTCGACGACGATACACTCTTTGCTGTCGTCAGACGTGATCAGATAGGCGTTGGTCTCGAAAGGCCCGAGCGAGCTGGCTTCAATTTTCATCAGAAAGGGTTAGGAAGGACCAAAGGCTTTAGCCAAGGCTGTTTCAACGATTTCCGGCGGGCGGATAGCTTTGAAGTCGCGGCTAACAAACGCATGCACGGTGAAACCTTCGACGAGGAGTTCGTCCCCGCGCTCAACTTTGTAGGTTAAGTGGAGCCGCGCCCGAGGTTTCTCTGCTAAGGTGACGGTGATGCGGACCCGATCATCGAAGTGCGAGGGGCGGTGGTAGGTCAGGCCAGTCTCAAGCACGGGCAGGAGGAAGCCTTGTTTTTCGAGTTCGCGATAGGGGCAGCCGAGTTGGTCCAGCAAAGCCACGCGCGCCATCTCGAACCAAGGCAGATAGTTGCCATGGTAGGTGACGCCCATGGCATCGGTTTCGGCGAAGCGGACCCGAGTTTCGACGGTGGCCTGTGGCATGGGCTTGTTCTGGGTTAAAGGCCCGTGCTTTCCAACCGTAAAGGCTCCCGCCGGGTCGCTTCTCCTTGCCCCCGGCGGGGTGGTCGTGAAGATGGGACCATGGGTCAGCGCGAGCGATGGATCTTATTCTTGGTCGGAGCCCTGATGGGCGTTGGCGTCCTGTGGGTCGTGCAGACCAATAGCCAGCCCCAGCGTGACGCAAAGCGGCAAGTCCGCGAGGGGCTCAATCTCCCTGGGATGATGTACGACTTCGCGGTGATGCAGAAGGGGTTCTATGGTCATTATGTACTCTGGGAGTCCGTGGAGACACGCCCTGATGGCTCCAAGGTACGGTCCATTGTCACGGGCGGGCGCCGTCGCTACGAGGCCACGGGCCGTGAGCTGGCACAGGAGTATCTTTGGGTTCGGGAAACTTACGCCCCCGGCACGGCGCTGGCGGAGCCAGGTCCGGTCACGGACTACGCCTTCCAGTTCGCCGATCGCGTCGCCCTGAAATTAAAGCCCGGGCATCAAGCGGCGGAAGTGAAGCTGCCGAGCGGTGACATCGCCCAGCCGGTAGTCGGTAAGCCCGACGAGGCTTTTTTGGCCTTAAAGCAGTGGCATGAGCCACTCGAGAAAACGCCGTGGGCCGACTTGCCGAAGGTTTTGGCGGCCTTGCGCGCCAATCCCGCGGTGGCTTCGGCCGAACTCATCCCCATCGATTGGAAAAAGGAAGCGGATATCATCCGCGCCAATAGCGGACAGAAATGAACGACGATCTCCAGCGTAAGGGCACGGTGACCGTGGCAATCAGCCTGACGGTCAATGTCTTCTTAGCTGGGCTGAAGCTCATCGTCGGCTTCACGTGTTTTTCGCAGGCCCTCGTGGCGGACGGGATTCATTCCTTGGTCGATATCGCTGGGGACGTCGCCGCGTTAATCGGCCTGCGTTTGGCACACCTGCCAAAGGACGAAGACCATCCTTATGGTCATCACCGTTTCTCGACGCTGGCGGCCTTGCTCATCTCATCGCTGGTCTTACTTTTCTGTCTGGGTTTGGCTTGGCAGTCGCTAAGCGGACTCGTCTCCGGTGAAGTCGTCAAGAAGCCGGAACTCGCGGCAGCTTGGGTCGCTGGGGCGGCCTTGGTGATTAAGGAAATCTTTTATCAGTTTGCCCGCCGTCAGGCCGAGCGCCTCGGCTCGCGCTTGCTCATGGCTAATGCCGCCGACCACCGCGCAGATGCCATTGCTTCGTTCCTAGCCCTCGTGGCGGTCGTCGTCGCCCACTTCTACCCAGAATGGGTCGCCGTCGATAAAGTCGTCGGGCTCGTCCTAGCGGGTTGGCTCGGTGCCGAAGGTATCCGTTTATTTAAGGGCGCCTGCTTGGACCTTATTGATACCGCGCCCGAAGAGGCGGTGCTTAAGGACCTGAGTGAGCACATCTTGGCCGCCCCGGGTGCCAAGGGATTCCATGCTTTCCGGGCCCGTCGTTTAGGCGATCGGTTCGAGGTCGATTTCCACCTGCAGGTCGCGGAGACCGCGACGGTCGCCGAAGGCCACGCCATCGCCGGTCGTATTAAGGCAGATATCCTGCGTTTGCATCCGGAGGTCATTGCCGTACTTGTGCACGTCGAGCCCGATCATCCGGAGCACCTTAAGCCCGATGGGCACCACGGTTTGGCCAACTAAGTTCGGATTGTTTTGATTAGGTCCGGCTCTCGGCTATCACCTAGGCATGCCCCGTTTCTTCCTCCTTACCCTTTGTGCTTTGGCGGCCTCTGCCCAAGCGGCTAAGTCGCCCAATATCGTCTTCATCTTCGCCGATGACCAACGCGCGGATACGATCGCGGCTTTGGGCAATGCACATATCAAGACCCCGAACCTTGATCGCCTCGTGCAGCGCGGGCTGTCCTTCACGCGCGCCTATATGCAGGGCGGTAATAACGGCGCCACCTGCGTGCCCTCGCGCGCAATGTTGATGTCCGGCCGCCCCTATTTCCACGTCGACGAGAAGCTCATGCGCGACGAGACCTGGCCGCATGCCTTTGGGGAGGCTGGCTACGCGACCTTTGCCGCCGGGAAGTGGCATAACGGACCTGGTTCGGTTGGCCGCTCCTTCCAGACCGCGAAAGCGATGTATATCGGTGGGATGACCAACCCGATGAAGGCGAAGGTCTGTGATCTCCTGCCGACGGGTAAGATGGGACCTGAGCGCCTTTCGCCGAAACACCTCTGCGAAGAAGCGACGGATGAAGTGCTGGGCTTTATCAAAGCCCACGACCCAGCGAAGCCTTTCTATGCTTACCTGGCTTTCGATGGCCCGCATGACCCGCATATCGTGCCTGACGGTTTTCCGGTGACCTACGACCCCGCCAAGATTCCTTTACCGGCTAACTTCCTGCCGCAGCATCCGTTCAATAACGGTGATATGACGCTCCGGGATGAACTGCTCCTACCTTGGCCCCGGCAGCCCGCGGCTATCCAAGAGATGCTCGCAGACTACTATCGCTATATCAGTTACTTGGACCTGCAGATTGGTCGCATCCTTGATGCCGTCGAAGCCTCACCCCAGGCGGCGAATACGGTGATTGTTTTTGCGGCGGATTCCGGCGTAGCCCGTGGCTCCCATGGCCTCATCGGTAAGCAGAACCTCTACGAGCATTCGATGCGCGTGCCCCTCATCATCGCCGGACCAGGCGTTCCGAAGGGCCAGCGGACCGATGCGCTGTGTTACCTTTTCGACGTGCTCCCAACCCTCGGTAAGGTCTGTGGAGTGGCTGCCCCTAAGACCAGTGAGGGCCGCGAGTTCAGCGCACTCTTCACCACCCCCGCGTCGGCCCACCGTCCGCAACTCCTCTTTGGCTACCGTAATATCCAGCGCGCCTTAAGCGATGGTCGCTGGAAGCTCATCCGCTACCCCCAAGTCGACCGAACCCAGCTCTTTGACCTCCAGGCCGACCCGTTTGAAATTACCGACCTCTCAGCCAAGCCAGAGCACGCCGCGCGCGTTGCCGACCTGCTGGCACGTCTGGCCGAAGAGCAGAAGGCCCTCGGCGACCCCTTGCCCTTGGTCGTGGCCAAGCCACAGCCCGCGGAATGGGTGCCTCCTCAGAAGCTGCCCAAGCCCGGGCAGAAGTAAGCCTAACCGCGCGGCCTTATACGCCCGCCGCGGTGTAGGACTTCCGACCGTATTTCTTCGCGAGGAATTCTTGCAGTTCTACAAAATCGGGCGGCGGAGCGACTTCAATGGTCAGTGGCTTGCCAGTCTGCGGGTGGAGCAGGGTGAGGCGGTTCGCATGCAGCATGACGCGCGGCATCGGCCAGCCGTCAAAGGCAGGGTAGTCGAACTTGCCGTAGGTGCGGTCGCCGAGGATGGCGTGACCGATGTGCGACAAGTGGACGCGAATCTGGTGCGTGCGACCCGTGTGCGGGAAGGTGCGGAGCAGCGCGGCATGGGCGCCATACTTCTCTTCGACGCGCCAGTCGGTGATGGCCTCGCGGCCGTCTTCGCGGACAGCCATGCGCACGCGGACGGTGCGGTGGCGGTCGATCTTGGCGTTGACACTTCCGCCGAGCAGGCGCGGGCACTTGTCGACCAACGAAAGGTATTCCTTTTGGGCCGTACGCTGGGAGAATTGTTCGACGAGGTTGTGGTAGGCCTTGTCGGTCTTCGCGAGGACGATGACGCCCGAGGTCTCGCGATCGAGGCGGTGAACAACGCCTGGGCGCGGGGCGCCGCCAGCCGGGGCTAGTTTACCCTTGGTGTGATGGAGCAGACCGTGGACCACCGAAAGCTCGTCGGAGCCTTGGACTGGATGCGTCAGCAGGCCCGAGGGCTTGTTGATCGCGATGAGGTGGGCGTCTTCGAAGAGGACTTCCAACTTCATCTTCACCGCCGTGGCGGTGGGCTCTTCGGGCGCCGGAAGTTCGATGACGATTTGGTCGCCGGGGTTCAGGACGGTGCGGCGGTCGATGGGCTTACCGCCCATGGTGATCAGACCGAGGTCGAGCGCCCGCTGGACGCGGGAGCGGCTGACGCCTTCCATGAGACCAGAGACGATTTTGTCGGCACGGGCAGCGGGCTGTTCGTCGGAGACGCGCACCTTGAACTTTTCGTTCGGCTTGGCCTCCGTAGCGGGCGCCCGGCGTTCCGGGTCGCGGGAGGCCCGGGTGGTGCGACGCGGTTCTGGCTGCGCCCGTGGCGCGGCCTTGCGGGTTTGCGCTTTGTTCGCGCTGATAGGCTTGATCGAACCGGGGGAGGGCTTCGAAGGCGTCTTATGCTTAGACTTGGCCATCTTAGCGTTTTTTGCCGAGGAGGTACTCAGGATTCAATTTTTGGAGGGCTTTAGGCACGAAGATACCATCCTTACGAATGACCTTCCCGTCAAAGCGGATTTCACCGCCACCGTATTCTGGGCGCTGAATGCAGACCATATCCCAATGGATGGACGACTTATTGCCGTTGTCCGTGGTTTCGTAGCACTTGCCTGGGGTGAAGTGGAAGGAGCCAGCAATTTTCTCGTCGAAGAGGATGTCCTGCATCGGGTTAAGGATGTGCGGATTAAAGCCGATGGCGAATTCGCCGATGTAGCGGCCCCCAACGTCGGTATCGAGGATTTCGTTGAGGCGCTTCGTGTTGTTCGCGGTCGCTTCGACAATCTTCCCCTTCTTGAAGACGAGGCGGATATTCTCGAAGGACACGCCCTGATAGATGGTCGGGCAGTTGTATTGGAGCACGCCGTTGACGGAGTCGCGGATTGGCGCCGTGAAGACCTCGCCGTCCGGGATGTTGTATTCGCCGCCACAGGGGATGGCATTCATGCCCTTGATGTTAAACTTCAGGTCAGTGCCGGGGCCCGTGATCTGTACTTCGTCGGTGGCCATCATCGCCTGTTTAAGGGCTTCCATGCCTGGAATCATGCGCGCGTAGTCGAGCGTACAGACGCGGAAATAGAAATCTTCGAACGCCTCGGTGCTCAGCTTGGCCTGCTGCGCCATGGAGGACGTCGGCCAGCGGAGCACGACCCACTTCGTTTTGTTGACGCGCCAGTCCATGAGCGGCCGGACGGTTTCGCCGAGGAGGCGGGCGCGGTCGGCAGGGACATCGCTAGACTCAAAGATATTGTTGGCCCCGCGGACGGCGATGTAGGCGTGCATCTTCTTCATGCGGGCGAGTTCATGCTCGGCGAAGAGTTTGAATTGCGCGGCATTGCCAGCGCGGGTCATCTCCCGGGACACGCGGGCCTGCTGGATGTTCACCATCGGTACCGCCCCGTGCTTGCGGGCAGAGCGGATGAGGGCGATGACAAACTCCTCGGGGGTTTCAGCGACGTCGATGAGGACTTTCTCGCCCTTTTTGAGACGGGTCGAGAAGCCACAGAGGACGTCAGCCAGTTGGGTGTAACGCGAATCCATATTGAAGCGACACTTGCGACCCTTCGCCTTATTTCCAAGCGTGAAAGCCACGCTTGCGCGAATCGTCCACCCGGCCAAGTTGAGTGCCATGGAATCCGCCAGCCCGATGGAACGTGCGCAAGCCCTCAGTGCCGAAGCCTCGTTTGACTTCGCGGTGGGCGACGAAGCGGCGGCTTTAGTCAAGTTGGCAACGGCGGTGCAGCTCGAGCCGGCCTGCTTCGAAGCATGGCTGGCCAAGGCCGAGGTCCATTTCGCCCTGCGCCAGCTGGATGATGCCTTGCGGGCCGGGGAGGTGGCCTTGGCGCTTCGGGCCAAGGACATCCATGTGCACACTTCGCTCTCGCGCATTTGGATGGAGCGTGGCGATAAGCCTAAGGCCGAGCACCATGGCGCCCAAGCGAGGTTGCTGGGGTGGGGCGACCAACTGAAGCAGCCCGAGGGTGGTTTGCCGGGCGAGATCGGCTAGCCAGGGCACTAGGGAGGGCAGATTGGTCAATTGTCTCACCCCCTGCGACAGGCTGTCCCTTGAAAAAGAGGGAACAAGGCCCTCCAAAGGGGGTCAAGACCTAGTCGACCCCCGAAAAACCCCTTAATCGGTTGCTAAACCCCGCCAAAACCATTTTGGCATCTGTTCTGCAAATCGTATTCGCCCGCTCAGGGCAAACTCTACCCAACCACACTATGGCCAAAAATACCAAAATCACCGTAAAGCCTCTCGCAGATCGCGTGCTCGTGCAGCGCATCGAGGAAGCTGAAGAAATCAAGGGCGGCATCATCATCCCTGACTCCGCCAAGGAGAAGCCGCAGGAAGCCAAGGTCGTTGCCCTCGGTACTGGCGCGGTCGACAAGGACGGCAAGAAGATCCCCTTCTCCGTTAAAGTCGGCGACAAGGTTCTCATCGGCAAGTACGCCGGTTCGGAAGTGAAGCTGAACGACGAGATCTACCTCCTCCTCCGCGAAGAAGAAGTCCTCGCCGTCATCGAATAATCCCCCTCTACCCAACCCTCTCAAACCACATCCACTATGTCTAAGAAGCAAATCCTGTTCGATGAAGCCGCTCGCCGCAAGGTCCTGAACGGCGTCTCCATCCTGGCCCGCGCGGTCAAGGTCACCCTCGGTCCAAAGGGCCGCAACGTGATGATCGATAAGAAATTCGGTGCACCGAAGGTCACCAAGGACGGTGTCACGGTCGCTAAGGAAATCGAATTGAGCGATCCCTATGAAAACATGGGCGCCCAGATGGTGCGTGAAGTCGCCTCCAAGACCGCCGATAAGTGCGGCGACGGCACCACCACCGCCACCGTGCTCGGTGAAGCCATCTACAAGGAAGGTCTTCGTTACGTCGCCGCTGGCGCTAACCCCATCTTCGTGAAGCGCGGCATCGACAAGGCCACCGAGGCCGTCGTCAAGGAGCTCGCTAACATCTCGAAGAAGATTAAGACCCGCGAAGAAATCAAGCAGGTCGCGACCGTCTCCGCTAACTGGGATTCCTCCATCGGTGACATCATCGCCGAGGCCATGGACCGCGTCGGCAAGGATGGCACCATCACCGTCGAAGAAGCCAAGACCATCGAGACCACCCTCGACGTCGTCGAAGGCATGCAGTTCGACAAGGGTTACCTCTCGCCTTACTTCGCGACCAACGCTGAGACGCTGGAAGCCATTATCGAAGATGCCTACGTCCTCCTGTACGAGAAGAAGGTTTCCTCGATGAAGGACCTCCTCCCAATCCTCCAGGAAGTCGCCAAGGCTGGTAAGCCTCTCCTCATCATCTCCGAAGAAGTCGAAGGCGAAGCCCTCGCAACCCTCGTGGTGAACCGCCTCCGTGGCACGATCAACGTTTGCGCCGTTAAGGCCCCAGGCTTCGGCGACCGCCGCAAGGCTATGATGGAAGACATCGCTGTCCTCACCGGTGGCCGCTTCATCACCGAAGACCTCGGGATCAAGCTCGAGTCCGTCAAGATTGCCGACCTCGGCCGTGCTAAACGCATCGTCGTCGACAAGGATAATACCACGATCATCCAAGGCGCCGGCAAGTCCGCCGACATCCAGGGTCGCGTGAAGCTCATCCGTCGCCAAATCGACGAAACCACCTCCGACTACGATAAGGAAAAGCTCCAGGAACGCCTCGCCAAGCTGGCCGGCGGTGTTGCCGTCATCCACGTGGGTGCTGCGACCGAAACCGAACTGAAGGAAAAGAAGGACCGCGTCGACGACGCTCTGCACGCTACGCGCGCCGCCGTTGAAGAAGGGATCGTCCCTGGTGGTGGCGTTGCGCTGCTCCGTACGGTCAAGGCCATCGATGGCGTGATCAACACCCTCGTCGGTGACGAGAAGATCGGTGCCCAGATCGTCCGCAAGGCGATTGAAGAGCCTCTCCGCACGCTCTGTTCTAACGCAGGGGTCGAAGGTTCCCACATCGTTCAGGAAGTCCTCCTGAAGCATAAGGGCGCCCACGGCTACAACGTCGCCACGGGTGTCTACCAAGACCTCGTCGCCGCTGGCGTCGTCGACCCTACTAAGGTCACGCGCACCGCGATCACCAACGCTTCCTCCGTCGCCGGCCTGTTGCTCACCACGGAATGTCTCATCACGGACGTTCCCGAAGACAACAAGCCTTCGGCAGGCGGCGACCACCACGACCACTGAGGTCGTTAAGGTTCGCTCTACGAACGGCGCCCACTGGGCGCCGTTTTTTTGTGCCTACGACCCAGTGGGACAGGGTGTGCTTTGGTATTTTTACGCCAAAGTGCTGGGGTTTGCCCGACAAAAGTACGCCGTTCTAATTCTCCGGGTTGCCCTCTCCCACCAAAGGGATTGTTTCGAGTCCTTCCCCCATGCGTGTTTTCCTAGCTCTGTTAACGTTCTTAGCTTCTTGGCCATCCGCCCTGCGCGCCGCCGACCCTTCTGATGGTGCCTTGCGCGTCTTGTATTTCGACGCCCTCGGCTCGGAGCAGTCCGCCAAGGGTACGCTCCATGACTACATGGCCGCGCTCGGGCGCGACGCTATCTGGTTTGATTACGCTGCGGGTCCCACCCCTTCCGCCGCGACGCTTGGCTATTACGATGCTTTGCTCGTCAAGGGCGACGTCCCTGGCCTCGGTAGCGCGGTGAAGCTGCCCGACGCTAAGATGATCTCAGTCCTGCGTTTATCGGCCGACGCGAATCCCGAGGGCTTCCGCAAGGAACTCTTGGCGAAGCTCAACCCCGCCCGGGTCTCGGCTTGGGAAAAGTTCCTGGCCCAACGCGAGCCCGAAGTCCGCGAAGAGAATGGGAATGTCGCCAACTACGAACGTCGGCCGAAGGCCCTGACGCTGCAGAAGCCTTTCTCAGTGAAGGGTAGCATGGAGCGCACCCAAGTCCCCGCCGATATGAAGCTCGTCCTCTTTGCTTCCGAGCCGGACATCATGAAGCCGATCGCGTTTGCCTGGGATAATCGTGGTCGCCTCTGGGTAGCCCAAACCAGCGACTACCCGCATGGCGTCTCTAAGGACGGTGCCGGTAACGATAAGATTATCATCTGCGAAGACACCGATGGTGACGGTAAGGCCGACAAGTTCACGGTGTTTGCGGACCGCCTTAACATCCCGACGAGCTTCACCTTCGCTAACGGGGGGATTATTGTTTCGCAACCTCCCCAGTTCCTCTTCCTCAAGGATACGAATGGCGACGATCAGGCCGATGTCCGCTCGACGGTCATGACGGGCTGGGGCGTCAACGACACCCACGCTCAAGCTAGTAGTTTGTCCTACGGCTATGACAACTGGCTCCGTGGCGCCGTCGGTTACAGCGGCTTCAACGGTGAAGTCGGCGGCCAACGCCTCGGCTTCGCCCAAGGTAGCTACCGTTTTAAGGCCGATGGTTCCGCCCTCCAGTTCCAACACCAGTTCACCAATAACACCTGGGCGCAGAGCAATAATGCCGCGGGCGATGACTTCGGTGGCACGGCCAATGGCGCCCCCATCTTCTTTGGTGGTATCCCGTTGAACGTCACCGCTAAGGGCGTTCGCGTGATGTCAGCGAAGAAGATCAACCTCGTCGACCAGGCCCATACCATCACCCCGAACTTTCGCCAAGTCGACGTGATGGGCGGCTATACCGCCGCGGCTGGTTCTAATTTCATCTACTCCGCCCAGCTGCCGGCCCGTCTGCAGGGTGCGGCGATGGTCTGTGAGCCGACCATGAAGTTGATTAATCTTATGAACGTCGTCCCGCAGGGCGCTGGCTACGTGGCCAAGGATGGCTACAACATCGTGGCTTCTTCGGACGAATGGATGTCGCCGGTCTTCGCCTCCGTCGGTCCCGACGGCGCCATCTGGTTCGCTGACTGGCAGAACTTCATCATTCAGCATAACCCGACCCCGAGCGTGGGCCGGGGCGGTTACGAAGCCAAGACGGGCGTCGGTGGTGCGCACGAGAATTCCCTCCGTGACCATACCCGCGGCCGCATTTACCGGATCGTCTCCAAGACGACCCCGAGCGTCAATCCGGCTCAGCCGACGGCCGACGCCGCTCTCCTCACGGGTCTCAAGGGCTCGACGCAGTATGGCCGCCTCCGTGCACAGCAGCTAATCGTCGAAGGTAAGAAGACGGCCTTGACCGCGGACCTCCTCGCCCTCGTCTTAGCGCCCCAGCCGGACGTCTCCGCCATCCATGCGCTCTGGTCGCTCCACGGCCTCGGTAAGCTCGATGCCGAGACCCACCAGAAGGCCCTGCTGTCTGCGGACGCTGCCCTCCGCCGCAATGCCATCCGTGCACTGGGCGAAGACGCTGCCGGGCAGGCACTCTTCTTCGGTGCCGGCGTCATCGCCGATAAGGATCCGACCACCCGTCTCGCCGCCATGGTCAAGTTGGCCGAATTCCCCACCTCGCCCGAAATCAAGACACTCGTCCGCGGCTTGGCGGCCGATGCCGCCGTGCAGTCCGACGAATGGCTTAAGGAAGCGTCCAAGGTTCTCGCCAAAAAGCACCAGACCCAAATCTACGTCGAAGGTCCCAACCTCCTGCCTAACCCTGGCTTTGAAGAACTCGCGGGTGCTTTGCCAGTCGGTTGGCAGCGTCGTGACTATGGTAATTCTCCAGCCAATAAAGCGGCCAAGTGGGATGTCGTGACCGACGCCGCCATGGTGCACTCGGGTAAGCGTGCCGTCCGCGGCATCACCCGTGACCCAGGCGACACCAGTTTCTTCGCAGAAGTGGCGATCAAGCCTGACACGGAGTACCGCCTGAGCGCCTGGATTAAGACCAAGGCGTTTCGCGGCAAGGCCAGCCTCAACGACCATATTGGCCGCGCTGAAACCAGCACCATCACGCGCGACACCGATTGGGTTGAGGTCGAGGTCGTCTTCAATTCGGGTAAGCGCACGCGGTCATCGATTAACCTGCTCCACGTGGGCAAGGGGGATATTTACTTCGATGATGTGAAGCTCTGTGAGCTGACCGTGGCGGGCGAAGCCCCCGTGACCGAGGGGTTGGCTGCCCGCGGCGAAGAGATTTACTGGAAGCACCCGGTCGCCGCATGCGTGAATTGTCACATGGTGAAGGGGAAGGGCAGTGCCATCGGCCCCGCGCTGGATGGCCTCGCCACCCGGGCGACCGCTGCATACATCCACGACTCTCTCGTCGAGCCCAATAAAGTCTTGGCCAAGGGCTATGAGCAGTTGGGCGTGTCCCCGATGCCACCGATGGGCCTGATTCTTAAGCCGCAGGAGCTTGCCGACCTGAAAGCCTTCCTCCAGACGCTCAAGTAAGCAGCAGGAGGTTTCTATTGGATTGATTCAGCCGTGGGCGGGGGCTATCCCTCGCCCATGGCTGCTGTCAAACTCCACAAAGAATCCAACCCCATCGTCACGTTACTCTCGTTGATGGGCGTCACGCTCATCACCTTGATCATCTTGTATGCTGGCCTCCCAGGCACCGGTTTCCATGGCCTCAAGGCTGGCGTCCATTTCGACATGGAGTCAGGGTTCGAGGACGCGCGTTTTATGGATAACCGTATTATCTGCGAGTCCAAGGATGCCTTAAAGGACATCCGGGCGGCCCTCGTCGCGGTGAAGTCCGATTATCCGACCGCCCGCGTCACGCTGAGCCTCGAAAACTACGCAGCGGGTTATAAGTTCAAGGTGCGCTACGTCACTTACTACGCCCAGCGTTTAAACCTCTTCGATAAGGGGAAACTTTTCCGCCGGGGCTCGGAAGTCGGTGACCCCGACCTCGATGCCGAGGTGAAGGCTAAGGACGACGAACTGGAAGCCGCGATCCGCAAAGCCCTCGAGAATTATTTCAAGTCCAAGGGAGCCCAGTAATTACCTGGACAGCGGCGTCATCCGCCCAAGGAAAAGGCCCGGATTGCTCCGGGCCTTTTTGCTGAAAGTGGGGTGATTGAGGGGACTTGAACCCCCGACCCCTGGTACCACAAACCAGTGCTCTAACCAACTGAGCTACAACCACCGTTCAGTCTTCCTTGCGGAAGGGTGTTAACTGCAGGTTAAACGGCCTCGTCTGTCAATCTCGGACGAAAAGATGGCCAGCAAACACCGATTATTGCGCCTCTGGGGAGAATTCCTTCATTTGTTCTTCCCCTTTCCTAGCCCGCCCGCCTTTCTATTCTGACATCATGCCTACGTTTACTGAAATTGGCCTCCCTGAGCCAGTCCTTCGCTCGCTCGCCGATTGCGGTTACGTGAACCCCACGCCCATTCAGGAGCAGGCCATCCCCGTGGTGCTTTCCGGTCGCGACCTCATCGGCGCTGCCCAAACTGGCACCGGTAAGACCGCCGCCTTTGCGTTGCCGACACTCGCTCGCCTCGGCCCAGCCGCCGGCAAGCCTCGCTGCCTCGTCCTTGTCCCAACCCGCGAACTCGCCGTGCAGGTCGACGAAAACTTCCAGAAGTACGGTAAGTATCTCGGCACCAAGACGGCGTTGCTTTACGGCGGCGTCGGTTACGGTATCCAGGTCAAGGCACTCGAACAAGGCGTCGATGTCGTCATCGCCACGCCGGGTCGCTTGCTCGATCTTCATGAACAGAAGATTTTAGACCTGAGTTCTATTCAGGTGCTCATCCTCGACGAAGTGGACCGCATGCTCGACATGGGTTTCATCGAAGACGTTACCCGGATTGTTCGTTACTGCCCGAAGGATCGCCAGACGTTACTCTTCTCCGCCACGGCCGATGAGCGCGTGGGCAAAATCGCGAGCTGGGCCTTGCGCGACCCCGTCACTGTCGACGTCCGCACCGGCCTCGGTGCCGCCGACACGGTCGAGCACGCCATCTACCCCGTCGATATCTTCCAGAAGTACGACCTCCTCTTGGCTTTGCTGGCGAAGAGTGGCTACAAGTCGGTCATCGTCTTCACCCGTACCAAGCGTGATGCCGATCGCATCGCCGAGTGGATTGAAGGCCACGGCACCCCCGTCGCCACGATGCATGCCGATCGTTCGCAGACCGAGCGCGCCGCCGCCCTCGCCGGTTTCAAGTCTGGTAAGTTCACCATCATGGTGGCGACGGACATCGCCTCCCGCGGGCTCGATATCCGCGGCGTGACCCACGTCATTAATTACAACGTCCCTGAACACGCCGAAGACTACGTCCACCGTATCGGCCGGACGGGTCGCGCTTCCGCCGAAGGCGAAGCCTTCACGCTCTATTCGCCGGATGAGATGCATCACCTCCAGCAAATTGAAATCCTGCTGGGTCGGGGCATCGAGCGTCGGAAGCTCGAAGATTTCCGTTACTACTCGGAACCGCAGTTGACCCCGGGTGGCCCGAAGGCCGCGGCGGTCTCCCGCAAGCGTAACCGCTAAGCCGTCGCCGATGTCGCTCGAGCCCCCGATGCGACGAGCCTTGGAGCTCGCCCGGCAAGCCTGGGGGCGCACCCATCCTAATCCGATGGTGGGCGCAGTGCTTACCGAGGATGGCGTCATCGTCGCCGAAGGCTTTCATGCGAAGGCGGGGGAGCCGCACGCCGAGGTCATGGTGCTGCGCAATCTCGGGCGTCGGCCGAAGCCGGACGCTATTCTGCACGTCACTTTAGAGCCGTGCTGCACGCATGGCCGCACGCCGCCGTGCGTCGACGCCATCGTCGAGGCCTGTCTTCGTACGGTCGTGGTGGGGGCGCTGGATCCCAATCCCGCTCACGCTGGCCATGGGCTGGCGTTGTTGCGGTCGAAGGGGGTGGCCGTGGTCGAGGGTGTCCTCGCCACCGACTGCACGGACCTTAACTTAATCTTCAATCACTGGATTGTCGCCCAGCGTCCACTGCTTGCCTTGAAGGTCGCGTCCTCACTGGATGGTCGCTTGGTTCCCGCGGATGGCATGTCGCCGTGGATCACGGGCGAGGCGGCCCGCGCCAACGTGCAAGAATGGCGGGCGCTCTTTCCGGCCATCGCAGTGAGCGTCGATACGTTGCTGAAAGACAACCCGCGCCTGACCGCTCGGTTGCCCGAAGGCGAACGCTGCGGCATTCGCTTCGTCCTAGACCGGCATTTCCGCTCCGCGGGTAAGGCGGGGTTAAATCTTTTCCGTGATGCCTATAACGACCGCACGATTGTGGTTGGAATGGAGAGTGCGGTCCGGACCGCCGACCTTCGTTGGTATGAAGCCGAAGGCGTGAGCTACTGGTGTCTGCCTGGCGGCCCCGAGGACTTCTTGACGAACTGGATCGCCCGCTGCGCGCTCGAGCAGGTGACGGGCGTCATGGTCGAGGCGGGTCCTCGCTTGGCGGCAGGTTTAATGGAAGAGGGTCGGGTGGACTACCTCTTGGCCTATGTGGCTCCGATGTTCACGGGTAACCCCGACTCGCCAGTCTGGGCCTCCAGTGCGGTCGGTCAGCTGATCGACCCGCGGGTAGAGGTCTTTGGTCAGGATGCCCTCTACCGCGGTTATTTGGCCTAAGGCGGGCAGGGCACGGGTCTGGTAGCCCCTTTTGCCGCCCCTAGCCGTCCAAGGACTTGGAGGGCATTTTTAATACCTTTACGGCCTTTTAGGGGGGGCGTGGGGGTCGCTTGGCTCTTTTGGCTCGACTTTTCAATGAAAACTTTCATTAAAGGGAATCCGTCTCCCTTTCCCAAAGGGCGTCCACCTAACCACTTTAACTCGAACCACTTATGGCAGACAAAATCACGGATATCAGGAGGAAGGAAAAGCCTTCTTTCACGTCTCTCATCGAGAAGAAGCGCGACGGTGGCGAATTCTCTGCGGACGAGATCCGGCAGATCGTCGATTCCGTCATGGACTCGGAGATGCCCGAGGCACAGCAAGCCGCTTTGGCGATGGCGATTTTCTTCCGGCAGATGTCGGCCCAGGAAACCGCCATGCTCGCCGAAGAGCTCCGTCTTTCTGGAGAAGTCATCGACCTCGACCGCCTGACCCAGCCCAAAATCGCCAAGGATTCGACCGGTGGCGTGGGTGACAAGACTTCGATGGTGCTCGGTCCGCTCGGCGCCGCCGCTGGCGTCATCATGCCAGGCATGAACGGTAAGGACGAAGAGTTCTGTATCTCGACGGTCGAGAAGCTGCGGTCGATTCCTGGCTTCAACGGCAAGGCCACGCTTGAGCAATTCCGCCAACAGCTTGAGCGCGTGGGTTGTGCCATCACCGAACAGTGCAGTGACATCGCTCCAGCCGACGACCTGCTCTACACTTTGCGCCAGAAGACCGGGACGATTCCTTCGTTGCCGCTCATCACCGGTAGCATCCTCTCCAAGAAGCTCGCCGAAGGCTGTGAAGGCCTCGTGATTGATGTGAAGTGGGGCAATGGTTCCTTTATCCGCGACCTCGAACAGGCCAAGCAGTTGGCCCGTATCGTCACGCGGGTGGCTCGCTCGCTGAACCGTAAGTGCGTAGCCCTCGTCACCGACATTAACCAGCCCCTCGGCGACTCCGTCGGCACGGGCTTGGAAGTCCTTGAAGCCGTCCGTCTCCTCAAGGGCGAAGGCCCCGAAGACCTGCAGGACCTCGTGCTCAAACTAGGCATGGAAGTCGTGCGCCTGGCTGGCGTCGCTGGTTCGACCCTTTCCGCCAAGCAGACCGTCGAGAAGCATCTCAAGGACGGTTCGGCCCTCGAGAAGTTTAAGGCCATGGTCCGCGCCCAGGGCGGCAAGACCGATTGGATCGACGATCCCTCTAAGTTCCCGCACGCGAAGTTCATTCGCAAACTCCCAGCCCCCAAGCGTGGCTACGTCCACACCATCGACGCCGGCAAGATTGCCCAAGGCGTGCGCCTCTTGGCCACACTCAAGGACGGTACGCTCGACCCGTCAGTCGGCGTCACCGAGATCCGCAAGGTCGGTACGCAGGTCAAGCAGGGCGAGCCTCTGATCATGATCCATTACAACGACGAGGCTAAGGTCGACGCCGCGCTCCCGTATTTCCGCGACGCCTACCGCCTCGCCCCGAAGCGCCCGAACATCCCGCCGCTCGTCGTCGAGCGCGTGGCCTAAGTCAGGTCGATGAGAGAAGCAAAGAGCCGCGGAGGAATCCTCGGCTCTTTTGTTTTCAGCCTTCGCCTGGCCGCGTGTCGTCGGTACCGAAGCACGCGTCGTTCATTTCAGGGGCAGCGGTGCTTCGATGACCTGGTTACCTTCGCGTCGGTAGCGCAGCAGCCACGCGTAGAGTTCGGGGGCACGGAAGCTGTCGGCGATGCCATGGCCCTTGCCCGCCAACAGCGTCAGCCTGACTTGCTTGGCCCCGGCGGACTTGAGCAGGCTGTGCATGCGCTCGGAGCGTTCAGATGGGACGATATCATCCCGGTCGCCGTGGAAGATCCAAATCGGCAGCGGCGCGAGGCGCTTGGCCCAGTCGGTGAGATCGGGCGATACGGCCCCGGGGCCGCCAAAACCGAGGCCGCCAGCGTGCGGGGCTAGGCCGGCGAAGCGCTCGGGGTGGGTGGAGCCCCAGAGCCAGGTGCCGAAGCCGCCCATACTATGGCCGGTGAGATACACCCGGGTTTGGTCGAAGGGCTGTTCTTTCACCAATTGCTTGAAGAGGACTTCGAGGTCTTCGGCGCGCCACTCGTCTTTCTGGCCTGACTTATCGGGGGCGCACTGGGGTACGACGATGAGGAAAGGCTGTTCGGTCTGTTGGTTGAAATACCTGATGGGCGGGGCGGACTTCAGCTGGGTCAGGTCCGTGCCTCGTTCGCCGGCGCCGTGGAGGAAGATCAATAGAGGAGTCTTGTCGGTCGCTTTGCCCACGGCCGGGGTGGCGACTACATACTCGGGATTCAGGAACTTGGTCGCGGCCGCCGTGGCGTCCGGCAGACGCCTCACCTCAATCTTCATTGGCTCTGCTCTGGCTCCCGAGATCATGCATGCGAAAGTCGCTAACGTCAGGATGAGTCGGGCGAAGGATCGTTTCATGGCAGTGAGTGGCTTGAGGCCTAAGGGGCTTAGCGACCGAGGGCGGACCGGAATGATTTCCTGCCGCCAGCCTTGGCGAATCAGGCGAGGCCGCGCTTCGTGCCTTGGGCGAAGGTAACGAAGTTTTGGACGACCCGGGACGAGGCTTCGGGCAACGCCTGGGCTTTTTCGATGGCCTGAGCGGTGTTGAGGCCGTCGCGATAAAAGAGGCGATGCAGGGCCTTGGCCGTGGTGATCTCGTCGTCGGTGAAGCCCGAGCGCTTGAGGCCGACGGCGTTGACCATCTTGGTCTCGCAGGGATTGCCGTCCGCGATGACGAACGGCGGGACGTCTTGCACGCACTTCGAGCAGGCCGCAACCATCGCATAATCGCCGATGCGACAGAACTGGTGAATGCCAGCGTTCCAGCCGATATTGACGTGGTCACCGACGTGGACGTGTCCGGCCACGGCGGAATGGCTCGAGATGACGAGGTGGTTACCAATCACGCAGTCGTGCGCGATGTGCGAATAGGCGAGTAGGGTATTATCGTCGCCGAGGATGGTCCATTCACCTTCCTGGGTGCCGAGGTGTACGCTGACGTATTCGCGGAAGGTGTTACGGGCGCCGACCTTGAGGCCGGGCTTACCGGGGCGGGCTTTCAGGTCCTGCGTGCGGCCGCCAATAAAGGCATACGGAAAAACTTCGCACTGTGGGCCGAGCTGCGTGTAGCCCTCGACCGTGGCGTGGTGATGTAAGATGCACCCGTCGCCTAAGGTGACATCCGCGCCCACAAAGGCATACGCACCAATCTGCACACCCGCACCAAGCTTCGCGCCAGCTTCGACGATGGCTGTGGGATGGATTTGGGAACTCATCCGGACTTCAGCCTTGTGCGACCGAATCAGCGATGGCGAAGAGGAGCTCGGCGGAGGAGACCGTTTCGCCGTTTACAAAGCACTCGCACTCGGCGGCGGCAATCCGACCACGGATTTTGGTCAGCTTGGCGCGAATCTCGAGCGTGTCACCCGGAGTCACGGCCTTGCGGAACTTCACCTTGTCCGCGCTCATAAAGAAGACGACCTTCGGGGCTTCGTCGGCGCCGCCGCGGCGCAGCATGATGAGCCCAGCGGCTTGTGCCATGGCTTCGATTTGCAGCACGCCTGGCATCACGGGCTGGCCCGGGAAGTGGCCCTGGAAATAGGGTTCATTGATTGTCACGTTCTTAATCGCCACGAGCGAGTCTTCGGTCAGCTCGACGACGCGGTCGACCATCACGAACGGATAGCGGTGGGGGAGGGCGTTGAGAATCTGGCGGATGTCGAGGGCGTTACCAGAGGGAGCCGTGGGGGTTTCGACTTTCTTCGTCAGCGCAGCCTTGGGCTTCGGGTTTTTCGACTCCTGCCACTGCTTCCGCACGGCTGCCGCGAGGCGGGCGTTCAGGGCGTGCCCAGGGCGGACCGCAATGATGTGGGCCTTGAGACGGATACCGGCGAGGACGATGTCACCGATGACATCGAGAATCTTGTGGCGGACGAGCTCGTCCTTGAAACGCAGGGGCTCCTTGCTGACGACTTTGTCACCCTTGAGGATGATGGCCGAATCCAGCGAGCCACCTTGGATCAGACCCTTCTTCAGGAGCTCTTCGATGTCCTCGTAGATTGTGAACGTGCGGGCCGGCGCGATTTGTGCCTCATACGTCTCGGAGTCGATGTCGATCGTGAGGTGCTGCGTGTGGATGCCGCGGTCGTCGGCCGAGGTGCAGGTGATGCGTAGGCCGTCAAAGGGCAGGGCGATGATGGAGCGGCTGCCTTCGTTGATCGTGATGGGCTGAGTGAGCGTGAAGACTTCGCGCTCATCGGCTTGATCGACGATGCCACATTGATGGATGAGTGTGGTGAACGGACGGGCCGAGCCATCGACGATGGGCGGTTCGGAGGCGTCGAGTTCGACGATGGCGTTGTCAATGCCCATGCCGCTGAGTGCGGAGAGGACGTGCTCAATCGTGTGCAACTTAACAGCATCGGAGGAAACCGTCGTCTTGCGTTCCAAGTCAGTCACCATTTCGGAGACTGGCCGAACCTCGGGTTTGCCGAAAAGGTCAATGCGGCGGAAGACGAGGCCAGTGTTGGGGGCGCCCGGTTTGAGGGTCAGGGTGACCTCTTGGCCGGTGTGGAGGGCCTTGCCTTTGACTGAGGCTTCTTTTCCGAGGGTGCGCTGTTTCATACCGTGCACATAGTTATTCACACCCCCCTTGCTCTGTAAAGTCATAGTTTCAAGGGGTTTGTGCGGCTATTCGAAGTGTTCGCAGGGAGGGGGAGGCTTGACCGCATGTGAATCGTTTGGGTTCCTTCTCTGGAGGCCTGGCGGCCGAATGGGTGGATAGGCCGCTAGCCCCATCAATGCAGGACAGAAGCTGCCCTCGCCCCGGCCAATTCCAGTCCCGAAAAGTGGGTGCTCGGGTCACGCGATGGCACGTCGGTTTACCCCTCGGGGTGGCCGCGGTGGGACGGCGTTTTCGTCCCTGTGAAGTCGCGTTGCGAACAACTTCGCCAGCTCCGCACTTGTTCACACGTTTGGGCGACTCCTTGACACTTCGGCGAGCGAGGCAAATCGTCAGCCCGTGCTCCTGGTCATCGATAACTACGACTCCTTCACCTACAACTTGGTGCAATACTTTGGCCAACTCGGCGTGGAGCAGAAGGTCTTCCGCAATGACCAGATCACGGTTGAGGAAGCGCTCGCGCTCAACCCCGACCGCGTGATGATTTCACCGGGCCCTTGCTCGCCCGCCGAAGCTGGCGTGTCGTGTGATATGATTCGCGCCTTCGCTGGTAAGAAGCCGTTGCTCGGCGTCTGCCTCGGCCATCAGGCCATCGGTCATGTCTACGGCGGCCGCGTTCTTCGTGCCCCGAACCTGATGCACGGTAAGACCTCCCCAGTCTTCCATAATAACACCGACCTCTTTCAAGGTCTGCCTAATCCCTTTAATGCGGCCCGCTACCACTCGCTCATCGTCGAGCGCGAGACCTTCCCGGCCTGCCTCGAAGTCACGGCGTGGACCGAAGACGGCCTCGTCATGGGCCTGCGCCACCGCGACTTACCTATCTGGGGCGTACAGTTTCACCCCGAATCTTACGCGACGCAGAACGGACTCGCTCTCCTGGCAAACTTCCTTCGCCTCTGACCGATGTATTGTCCTCGCTGCAATCACGAAGACACCAAGGTCCTCGAAACTCGCCTCGGTAAGGGGAACCACTCCATCCGCCGCCGCCGCGAGTGCCTCGCTTGCTCGCATCGTTTCAGTACGATGGAGGAAATCGTCCGCGAAGGTTTGGTGGTCGTGAAGCGCAATGGCGCGCGTGAAGATTTTGATATCACCAAGATCGCGTTAGGGATTCGCAAGGCGACCGATAAGCGCCCAGTCGAAGTCGAACGCGTTAACTTGCTCATCTCGGAAATCGTCGAAGGCCTGCAGAAGAAGTTCGAGGAGGAAGTGCCTTCCAGCGCTATCGGTGAGGAGATCATGACCCACCTGCAGTCCGTCGATCAGATTGCGTATGTTCGCTTCGCGAGCGTCTACCGGGAGTTCCGTGACATTGACGAATTGGCCAAGGCCATCGACCAGCTCCGCAAGGGCGGCAAAGCCAAGTGACTTCTGCTTCCGCCGCACCCGCCCGCCCAGCTCGTCTGCGCACGCTCAATGCGATGCTGGCTTCCCTGGTCGGGACGGAGCCCACGTTGCGTCGCGACGTCGACGCCGTCGTGCGGGTCTTTGAATCCGACGAGTTTTCGGCCCCAGGCTTGGATGCCCGTGGGCTCGCGAACGCGGCCGAGCACCTCTTGCGTCTGCTGGCCCCGGATGCCGTCCTGCCCGCCATTGCCGTCTTAGACCACCGGGATGAGCCTTTTGAGCCCCTTTGGGCTCCGGAACGTATCGAGGCAGCCTTGGCGCAGGTCGGCGACGCCCCGGACGTCCTGCTGTGGGTCGTCGGACTGCAGGATCACTATTTGGCTGGTTCCAAGGCCCGCTCGGTCAAGGCCCGGCAGGCCTACGATGAGGCGGTCGAGTGCGTGAACGCCTATGCCGCTCGCGTGCAGGGTCGTGGGCGCCTAACAGTGGTCGTGCTATAATCTGCCCCATGAGCTCCCCGAAGACGCTTTTCCAGAAAATCGCTGACTGCGAGATTCCCGCGAAGTTGATTCACGAGGACGCCGTGTGTGTGGCTTTCCACGATATCTCTCCGCAGGCTCCGACGCATGTACTCGTGGTGCCACGCAAGCCCATCGCCCGCGTAGGCGAGGCCACCGCGGAAGATCAGGCTACCCTGGGACATCTGCTGCTCGTGGCCGCTCAGCTGAGCCGTCAGCTCAACCTTGCCAAGGGTTTCCGTATCGTGATCAACAACGGTCCCGATGGTGGTGAATCCGTTCCGCACCTGCATGTGCACTTACTCGGCGGCCGCGCCCTAAGCTGGCCTCCGGGCTAATCAACATGGCACCCGCCGAACCGTGCCTCGTGCTCGATGGCTCCGCCCGTCACGGCGTGCGCGTCGGCGTGCTGCAAGGCGGTCGCTGGATTGCGGAGGCGCATTCTGATGAGGGTGCCTTAGAGGCAACCTTCGCCTGTGCAGAACAAGCCTTGGCGTCCGCTGGCTTGAAATTTGCGGACCTTCGTTCCTTCGCCGTGTGCGTGGGTCCTGGTTCGATGCTCGGCATCCGAGTCACGGCGATGGCCGTGCGCACGTGGGCGGCACTACAGCCATGCGAGGTCTGGGTCTGGGAGCCGCTGGTCGCGCTCGCCGCCGTCGTGCGCTTGCGTGGCGAAGCTAGTGCTTTCAGCGTCATCTCCGAATCCCGACTCAAGCGCTGGCACGTGGTTTCCGTGGATGTTGCAGGCTTGCCGAGTCCGGCCCGTGAATGCGAGGTTGAGCAGGTGGCTGCCTTGGCGGGACGTATCCTGACCACGGCGACCCAAGCCTCGCAGGTCTTGCCCGGGGCCCAAGTGGTGCCCGAGGTCTGGCCTGACTTACCGAAGGTCTTCGGCCACGTGGGAGTGCTCCGACTCGAGCCTAAGCCTGAGGCCTTGAATGCGGCCGCCGATTTTGCAACGTGGTCGGGCGAACGCCACCGCGGCACGCCATGAGCACCCCGTTTTCCCAGTCCCGCGCTTGGGTCGAGATCGACCTACCCGCCATCGACCGCAATGTCGGCCGCATCAAGCAGGCCTTGCCGCGGCACGTGCGTTACGTCGCGGTAGTGAAGGCCGATGCTTATGGACATGGGATGCCCGAGGTGGCCCGTCGCTTACTGCAGGCCGGCGTGGATGCCTTCGCGGTCGCCAATGTCGCCGAAGCGATTCGGCTCCGTGAAGTCGGCCACGAGGGGGATACGCTTTTACTGAGTCCAACCTTGCCCGATGAAGTAGCCCGGGCGGCGGAGAACGGTTTCGACCTGACCATCAATTCGCTCGAAGAGGTCAAGGCCTTCGCCGCGTGGGGTTCGTCTCACGGCCGCAAAGTCCGTGTGCACGTCAAGGTCGACACGGGTATGGGCCGGGCCGGTGTCTGGCATGAGTGCGTCCGCGAAGTGTTTGCGCAGGTGCTCGCTAGTCCGGGCTTGGAGTGGCGCGGTGTCTACACGCACTTTTCGGATGCCGATGCCGATACGGCCTACACGTCGCAGCAGCGGCGGATCTTCTTGGACTTGCTCGAGTCGATTCCCGCCGAAGTCCGCGCCCAGTTGCTCATCCATGCGGACAATAGTGCTGGCTTGGAAAGTTTCTCGGCGGCCGCGCCATTCAATGCCGTCCGTATTGGCTTGATGCAGTATGGCCTGCCGCCGTCGGCGGGGTCATTCTTGGCCAGCCTGAAGCCTGACCCGGTCTTGTCCTTCCATGCCCGCGTCGTGTTGGTCAAGGACCTCCCGAAGGGTACTGCGGTCAGTTATAATCGCACCAAGACTTTAGCCCGCGATTCACGCGTCGCCATCGTGGCCGTTGGCTACGGGGACGGCGTGCCGACCGCGGCGAGTAACCGTGGAGTCTTTCTGGTCCGTGGGCAGCGTTGCCCGATTCTCGGACGTGTGACCATGGATCAAACCGTCGTCGACGTCACGGACGTCCCTGATGCTGCCGTCGGCGACATGGCTACTATCCTCGGGGCACAGGGTGCGGACCGCATCACGGTGGCCGAGTTCTGTGCGTGGTCAGACTGTATTCCCTGGGAAGCCTTGTGCACGCTCACGCAACGCGTGCAGCGCGTCTACCGGACCGACCGAACCTAAGTCCTTAAGGGGACTTGAAGCCTGCCAGCGCTGCGTGCGCAAGTAGGCTAGCGAAAAAAGTGCCGAACGACAGGAGTAGCCAACGCCAGCGTTTCCAGCCCTCGCGGTAGGGTGTCAACTGGATGGCTTGATCGGGGACGTAGGCCGCGCAGTAGACCACGTTCGCTACAATGACGAAGCTGAGGAAGGCAGTCAGGTTGTCTGAGTCACTCCAGCGCAGTAGCAAGGAATCACCGCGGATGGCGTGGTAGCCGCAGACGAGTCCGAGCACGCCGTTATAGGTCAGGCGTCGTTTAAGTTCCCAAAAGCCGACCCCGTCGCTGAGGTTCTCGAGCAGACGGTCGGAGAGGGCTGACATCGCTTAGACCGACTTCGCGGCAGCTGGCTTAGCGCCAGGGGCAGGCGTCGTCGCAGGGGCGGCCTTGGCGTCAGCCTTCTCAGCGACATTCTTGACGGCTTCCATGAAGGCGCCGTCGGAGGGGCTGCCGTCGAAGACGAGCTTACCCTTGTTGTCGAAGACGAAGACCTTAGGGATACCAGAGAATTGAATCGGCGTCTTGGTGATGCCAGCGACGATGGCGTATTGTACGCCGGCTTTCTTGGTCACGACAGCGATTTCCTTGGCGGTGTGGCCTTGGCACTCGGCACCGATGACGACGAGGGTGTCCTTATACTTCTCGGAAAGTTCCTGGAGGTGAGGGAGGCTGGCGATGCAGGGCGGGCACTTGACGCCCCAACCTTCAAGGACCACGGCTTTGCCAGCGAGCTTGCCCATGGTGACCGTCGGACCGCTGATGGACTTACCCCAGGCGAAGTCGCGGAGGCTGAAAGTCTTTTCCTTCTTTTCGGCGGCAAAGGCCGGAATCACGAGCAGGGCGGCGAGGATGGTCAGGAGGCGCATATCTTTATTTGAAACGCACTCGGGTCGTTGGCAAGTCCAACTCAGCCTCTCTAAGGGTCTTTAAGAGAGAAAATGCCCCTCAAGAGGGGGGATTCATCTCCCGCGAGATATCTCGGGTGAGGCCATAGGCGATCATCGCACCGACGCCGCCGGCTTGCCAGAGGAGCGAGTGGTAAGGAATTAGATCTAGCTGGAGGAAGCCGCTGACAGACCAAAGACCAATGGAAACGAACGGCGCAAAGGTCCAGAGGCCGGTGCCGATGGCCTCGGCGTCCATCGGCACGGAGCGCCGGAATAGCATGAATAGAATCCAGGCGGCCGAGGGTAGGGCACACCAGTAGGATTCAGTTTCGAACAGGAAATCAAATGGCGCGCTGAAATTCGCGAGCGTGGAGAGAATGAATAGTCCCGTGCAAGTCGCCTTGAGTATGCGTTCAAAGGCCGTCAGCTCACGTTTACGGACCAATTCATCCTCACCGAAGCCGCTAGCTCCTTTGGCCGCCGGGCCTTGGAGGCCTAGGCCCCAGAGCAGGCAAAGAAAGAATATCTGGAAGAAGCCAAAAAGCATAGGGGCGTGATTATTCTCGACCGCAGGGCCCAGAAGTCAAACCAGCCAAGATTAGCCGCTTAGGCCTTGAAGCCGAAGTACTGGCGGGCGTTGCGGTAGCAAACGTCGGCGACGAGTCGCTCGTTCCAGTCCTTGCGGTCGGGGATGCGGCCGGATTCGACGTCTTGGCCGACGAGGTCGCACAGGATGCGACGGAAGTATTCGTGGCGCGGATACGAGAGGAAGGAGCGGGAGTCGGTGATCATGCCGATGAAGCGACCGAGGAGGCCGAGGTCGGAGAGCATGTTCATCTGGTCGCGCATGCCGCGTTCCTGGTCGAGGAACCACCAGCCCGAGCCGTACTGAATCTTGCCCGGCGTAATGCCGTCCTGGAATGAACCGGGGAGGCAGGCGAAGAGGGCGGTGTCGGCGGGGTTAAGGTTGTAGAGGATGACTTTGCCGAGGGCGTTCTCGCCCGAGAGCGTGCCGAACCAGCGAATCAGGCCCGGGCCCTGGCGGAAGTCGCCGATGGTATCGCAACCAGCGTCAGAGCCGAGGCGCTTGAGTAGGCCGAGGTTCGGGTCGCGCACGGCGCCGAGGTGCAACTGGGTGGCCCAGCCCTTGGCGTGGTTAAGGCGGCCGACGTGCAACATGATGAACGCCGTGAATTTCTCGGACTCCTCGAGCGTGGCGGCGTGACCGGCCATGGCGCGTTCCCAAATGGCCTTGGCTTCCGCCTCAGTGCAGCTGGCGTCGGGCAAGTAATCGAGGCCGTGGTCGGTGGCGCGGCAACCGGCGGCGGCGAAATCATCGTGGCGCTGGTTGAGGCCAGTAATCAGGCCAGCAAAGGTATCGGCACCCTTGCCCGTGGCGGCAGCGAGGCGCTTGGCCCAAGCTTGCACGCGTTCGGGCTGACGGACCTTGAGGCATGCGTCGGGACGGTAGGTCGGGACAACGCGGGTGGCGCAGCCGGACTTCGCGATGGCGTGGTGGAGGTCGAGCGAGTCAGCGGGGTCATCGGTCGTACCAACGACTTCGACCTTCATCTTCTTGAGGATGCCGCGGGCCGTGAGGTCGCTGTGCTGGAGTTGGTGGTTGGCTTCGTCCCAGATTTTCTGGGCCGATTGTCCGTCGAGGATTTCGGTGATGCCGAAGTGGCGGCGCAGTTCGAGGTGCGTCCAGTGGAAGAGCGGGTTGCGCAGGGTGTGCGGGACCGTCTCAGCCCAAGCTTGGAACTTCTCGCGCGGGGACGAGCCAGCGCCGGTGATGAGTTCTTCGTTCACGCCGTTAGCACGCATGGCGCGCCACTTGTAGTGGTCGCCCGCCAGCCAGATAGCGGTGAGGTCTTCGAAGCGACGGTCGTCGGCGATATCCTTCGGGCTCAGGTGGCAGTGGTAATCCACAATCGCCTGGTCTTTCGCCGTGCCGTGAAACAGCTGCTGCGCTGTGCCGGTCGAAAGGATGAAGTTATCGTCCATGAAGGCCATCGTCGGGGAGGTGGGTTAGATGGACATCGCCGCGAAACCGCCATCGACGACGATTTCGGAGCCGGTGATGAAGCTGCCGGCATCGGACGCCAGCAGGAGCGAGGCACCGATGAGTTCCTTGGCTTCGCCGAAGCGGGCCATCGGGGTCTTGCCGAGAATCGAGGCCACGCGCTCAGGCGTGAGGACCTTACGGTTCTGTTCAGCAGGGAAGAAGCCTGGGACGAGGGTGTTCACGCGAACGCCCTTGGGCGCCCATTCGCGGGCAAGGTTCTTCGAGAGGTTATGTACCGCGGCCTTAGAGGCCGAGTAGGTGAAGACGCGCGAGAGGGGCAGGATGGCCGACTCGGAGCCGAGGTTGATGATCGAGCCAGAGCCGGCCTTGACCATGACTTCACCGAAGACCTGGCAGCCGAAGACTACGCCCTTGATATTAACGGTCAGGATGCGGTCGAGCTGGGCTTCGTCGATTTCGAGGAATGGCGTGGGCGAGTTGACGCCGGCCCCGTTCACGAGGATGTCGACCTTGCCGTGCTGGGCCAGAATCTCGTCGCGCAGGCGGACAAGGTCAGCCTTGTTAGTCGCTTCACCGACCTTGAATTCACCGGCGCCGCCCGCGGCCTTAATCTTGGCGAGGCGAGCCTCGGCCTTGACGGGATCTCGGCCGACGAGGATCACGTGCGCACCCGCGCCAGCGAAGCCTTCGGCCATGGCGCCGCAGAGTTCACCGGTGCCGCCGATGACGACAGCAGTGCGACCTTGGAGAGAGAAGAGGGAGGACATGGAAGTAGGGGACAAGGGTCTCGAGTATAGAGTATAGGGGGAGGGACGCGGGTTAGCGGACGACGCGGGCGCCACCCCCAGAGAGCTGCTTCTCGACTTCCTTGCGGGTGACCATCGAGGTGTCGCCCGGGGTCGTGGAGGCCAAGGCTCCGTGGGCGGCACCGTAGTTCACGGCCTTCTGGGCGTCGTTGTGTTCGAGGAAGCCGAAGACCAGGCCCGAAGCGAAGCTGTCGCCGCCGCCAACGCGGTCGAGGATTTCGAGTTCGGGGAACTGGATGCTGTCGTAGAACTTGCCGTCGTGCCAGCAGATGGCGCTCCAGTCGTTCTTGGTGGCGGTGATCACGCGGCGAAGCGTGGTCGCAGCGACCTTAAAGTTCGGGAACTGCTTCACGGCCTCGCCGATCATGTCCTTGAAGGCCTGCGTCTCAATCTGGGAGATATTGTGGTCGACGCCCTTGACTTCGAAACCGAGCGACGCGGTGAAGTCCTCTTCGTTGCCGATCATCACGTCGACATACTTGGCGATCTCGCGGTTGACCTCTTGGGCCTTCTTTATGCCGCCGATGGTCTTCCAAAGTGAAGGACGGTAGTTGAGGTCGTACGAGACAATCGTGCCATGCTTCTTGGCGGCTTTGACGGCCTCGATGGTGGCTTGAGCAGTTGTTTCGGAGAGGGCCGCAAAAATGCCGCCCGTGTGGAGCCAGCGGACGCCCTTCTTGCCGAAGAGGTCTTCCCAGTCGAAGTCACCGGGCTTGATTTGCGAAGCGGCGGTATTGCCGCGGTCCGGGACGCCGACGGCGCCGCGGATGCCGAAGCCGCGCTCGGTGAAGTTGAGGCCGTTACGGACGGTGCGGCCGATGCCGTCGTCCTCGCGCCATTTGATATAGTCGGTGTTCACGCCACCCTGCATCACGAAGTCCTCGAGCAGGCGACCGACTTCATTATCGACGAAGGCCGTGGCGACGGAGGTGCGCAGGCCGAAGCACTTGCGGAGGCCGCGGGCGACGTTGTATTCGCCGCCGCCTTCCCAGACCTGAAACTGGCGCGTGGTGCGCACACGGCCTTCGCCTGGGTCGAGGCGAAGCATGATTTCACCGAGGGAGACTTGGTCGAAGGCGCAGGCCGAAGCGGGCTTGATATTGAGGGACATGGTCGGAAGGAGGGGGTGGTGAAGGAGGATGCTTAGCCCGTGGGCAGGGTGGCGAGGTTGAACGGCTGGTGGCCGATGTGGCTGGCGATTTCGTTGAACGCTTCGACTTCAGCCTTGGAGAATAGCAAGCCTCCGGCCTTTTGGCTACGCGCGGCGAAGGTCGCTTCCAGTTGGCCGGGGAGCATGCACTTCTCGTTGCCGTGGCCGAGGACGTCGTCGATGACGGCCTTGACGTTCTGACCCTGCGTGCGGCCTTGGGCGAAAGCACCCGAGCTGATGCCCTCGGGGTGGATCACCTGGAAGAAGAAGGCACAGGCCTGCTTTTCGCCCGGGACATGCGTGCGGCTGCGGATGGTCGGGAGAGAGCCACCAATATAGCCAGCGACGATTTCGTTGATGAGCGAGAGGCCGTAACCCTTGTGCGCGCCGAACGGAATGAGCGAGACCGCTTCGTTCGGATCGAGGGTGACCTTGCCGTCTTTGTCCACGGCGGCGTCAGGCGGGAGCAGCTTGCCTTCGCGCTTGAGCACTTGGACGCGACCCATGGCGATGACGGAAGTGGCCCAGTCGATGACGATCGGGAAGCCGAGTTCGTTCGTTGTGGGGAACCCCCAGGAATGCGGGTTGGTGCCGAGAGTCGGGAACTTGCCCTGGAAGGGAACGACTTCGGCGAGGGTGGCGGTGCAGTTTGTGTAAGCGATATAGCCGCGCTTGGCGGCATCCATCACGTAGCCACCGCCCCAGAGGTAGTGGAAGGCGTTATCGACGGAGACTGTGCCCACGCCGTATTGGTCGGCGAGTTCGATGCAGCGTTCGATGGCGTCGACGGCGACGGCCTGACCGAGCTTCTGGTGGGCGTCCCAGACTTCCGTCGCGGCGAAGCGGGTAGCCTTCTTGGTGACAGTCGCGTTGGGCGTACAGCCCGGAACTTTAGCGCCGGAACCGAAGAGTTCGTCGAGGTGGAGGGCCTTCAGCGCGTTGTGCGTGCGGATGCCGTGGTGCGTGGCCATGCTGGCCATCTGGGCGGCCTGCGCCGATTCCTTGGCGCCGAAGCCACGCTTGACGTAGGCGGCGGTGACGAGCGCCTCGTGGGCGGCGCGGGGGACAACGTAGAAGACTTCGCTCATGTTAAGGATGAAGTGGGGAGAGTTAGACGACCTTCTTGACCGGGACTTCCGGGTTAATCTGGGCGAGTGGCTTTTCGCCGTGCATTGCGCGGATGAGGTTGGTGACGGCGGCTACGGCTTGGCGCTGGACGCTTTCGGCGGTGCGGGAGCCGATGTGCGGCGTGACTACGCAGTTAGGTAGCTTGGTCAGTGGATGGTCAGCGCGCGGCGGTTCTTCGTCGAGCACGTCGGTGCCGTAACCGCCGACCTGGCCGGACTTCAGCGCAGCCGCGATATCGTCGGTGTGGACGATTTCGCCGCGAGCGCAGTTAAGAATAAGCACGCCCTTCTTCATCTTAGCGATGTTCTCGGCGCGGATCAGGTCACGCGTCTCAGGGGTCAGGTTGGTGTGCAGGGAGAGGTAGTCGGAAACGGCGAAGACGTCATCCATCGTGGCAGCACGCTGCACATCGTATTGGGCGGCGAACTTGTCATCCCAGTAGAGGTCGAAGCCGATGACCTTCATGCCGAAAGCGCGGGCGCGGATGGCGACTTCCTTGCCGATGCGGCCCATGCCAATGATGCCGATGGTCTTGTCGAGCAACTCTCGGCCGGTCTTGCGCTTCCAAGTCCCCGAGCGGGTGGAGTCGGTGTGGAAGTAGAAGTTCTTCTCGAGCGCAAGCAGGAGGAGGAAGGTGTGCTCGGCGACGGTCGTGTGGTTGACGCCCGGGGTGAAGAGGAGGGGGATGCCTTGGGCGGTGAGCGTCTTGACGTCGATCTTGTCGACCCCGATACCATACTTGGAGACGACCTTAAGGCGGGGTAGGGCTTTTTCGATGACGGCGGCCGTGATCATGTCATCGCCGCAGATATAACCGTCGAAATTCCCCATGAGGGCTAGGGTGTCGGCCTCGTTGAGCGGGCCGCGGGCGGTGACGACTTCCCAGCCCGTTTCGGCCAGCAGCTTGTGGTGTTCGCCGGGGGTGTCTTGGAAAGAGGTGGTCGTGAGCAGAATACGAGGCTTCATGGGTGCCATCCACATGAACCCGCCTCCCCTCGGGAGTCAAAGAAAGTCTAGGGTGGACAGCCTAAAGCCGTGGGTCATTTAGTGCCCTATGCAAGAGGTTACCCCTGCCCCCCGTACGAACTACCGTTGGATGATCTGCGCGTTGCTGTTCTTTGCAGCCACCATCAACTATATCGATCGCCAAGTCATCGGCCTATTGAAGCCAGCCTTGGAGAAGGAGTTTGGTTGGGACGCGCGGACTTATGCGGCCATCGTGTTCAGCTTCCAATTCGCCTATGCGATTGGGATGCTGCTGTCGGGGCGCATCATTGACCGCATCGGCATCAAGAAGGGTTTCATCATCTTCGTCGGCCTTTGGAGTTTGGCCGCCATGGGTCACGGTTTTGCGCACCTCTTGCCAGCCTTTAGCGTGCCGTGGATGCAGATCGACGCCAAGACCGGTTTCGCCTTTGTGACGTTAACGGGTGCGGCGGCGGGCTTCGCCCTGATGCGTTTCATCTTGGGCTTGGGTGAGGCCGGTAATTTCCCCGCCTCCATCAAGGCAGCGGCGGAATGGTTCCCGAAGAAGGAACGGGCCCTTGCTACCGGTATTTTTAATTCAGGAACGAATATCGGCGCCTTGGCCGCCCCGCTCATCGTGCCCTGGATTTTGGTGACCTGGGGTTGGGAGTGGGCCTTTATCGTCACCGGCGCGATTGGTTTTGTCTGGGTCATTTGGTGGCACTTCGCTTACAGCTCTCCGCGTGAGCACCCGCGCATTTCCGAGTCCGAACTCGCCCACATTGAGTCCGACCCGCCCGATGAGGAGGGCAAGGTCAGCTGGATTAGTCTACTGAAGTTCCGTCAGACGTGGGCCTTTGCCGCTGGCAAGTTCATGACTGACCCAGTCTGGTGGCTCTACCTGTTCTGGATCCCGGGCTTCCTAGTCGATAAGCATAATGTTGACTTCAAAAATATTGGTTGGCCGCTCGTCACAATTTACCTGATTGCCGATGTGGGCAGCATTGGTGGCGGCTGGGTCTCCTCCCGCTTGATCAAGGCCGGTTGGACGGTCAATGCCGCCCGTAAGACGGCCTTGGGCATCTGCGCGGTGAGTGTCATTCCGATCGTCTTCGTCAATGATGTCGGCATGTGGCCTGCGGTCTTGCTCGTCTCGTTAGCTGCGGCCGCACACCAAGGCTGGTCGGCCAATATCTTCACGACGGCTTCGGACATGTTCCCCCGCAAAGCGGTGGGTTCAGTCGTCGGTATCGGCGGGATGGCCGGCGCGGTCGGTGGTATGCTTTTGGCTTTCGTCATCGGTGAAGTGCTTCACCGTACCGGTTCCTATGCGATTCTCTGGTTCATCGCAGGTTCGGCTTACCTGATTGGCCTCGCGATTTTCCATCTTTTGGTGCCACGGATGGAGCCCGTAAAGATGGAAGATATTGCCGAAGTGGAAGCCAAGTAATCGACCGCAGTTATTGCTAACAAAAAAGGGCCCCAGTCGGGCCCCTTTTGCTTGGAGGAGTAGTCGAGGCTTAGCCGGCCACCACGAGATTCACGATGCGGCCGGGGACAACGATCTCCTTCACGATGGGCTTACCTTCGAGGAACTTCTGCACGCTCGGGTCGGCCTTCGCCATGGCGAGGAGGGCTTCCTTGGTGGTTTCCTTGGGCACCCTGACGGTGGCGCGGACCTTGCCGTTCACTTGGAAGATGATCTCAACGGTGGTTTCGATCAGCTTAGCGGGGTCGAACTTCGGCCAGGCGGCACAGCTGACGCTTTCCTGATGGCCGAGGCGCGCCCAGATTTCTTCGCAGACGTGCGGCGCGAACGGCGCGACCAAGCGGACGAAGGTCTCGACGGTCTCGCGGCGTAGGGCCGGCGCCTTCTCCGCAGCGTTCATTAAGATCATCATCTGCGAGATAGCCGTGTTGAACTGCAGGGTCTCGATATCCTTCTCGACCTTCTGGATGGTGCGGTGGAGTTCGCGGACGAAATCCTCCGGCTCCTGGGCCTGCTCGTTGAATTTGGTCGAAGGGCCGCCCGTGGCTTCGTCGACGGAGAGACGCCAGAGGCGCTTGAGGAACCGGGTAATGCCAGAGATGCCTTCGGAGCTCCAAGGCTTGGAGGCTTCGAGCGGCCCGAGGAACATCAGGTACATGCGCAGCGCATCGGCACCGTGGTCCTTGACGATGGAGTCGGGGTTGACGACGTTGCCGCGGCTCTTGGACATCTTTTCGCCGTCTTCGCCCATGATGAGGCCTTGGTGGAAGAGCTTCGTGAAAGGCTCAGCCGTCGGGAGGACGCCGATGTCATGCAGGAAGCGATGCCAGAAGCGTGCATACAGGAGGTGGAGCACGGCGTGCTCGGCGCCGCCGATATAGAAGTCGGGGCAGCCCCAATACTTGAGGGCTTCGGCCGAGGCGATGTCCTTGGCGTTCTGCGGGTCGAGGTAGCGGAGATAATACCAGCACGAGCCCGCCCACTGGGGCATGGTGTTGGTTTCGCGGGAAGCCTTGACCCAGAGCGGGCCAGGTTGGGCCTGGGCTTGCGAGACCGTGGCGCCACTAGCGACGTCATACCAGACCTCGGTCCACTCCGGCTCCTTCGACAGCGGTGAATCGCCGGTTGGGGAGGGCTGGTAGGACTTTACGGTTGGGAGCGTCAGCGGAAGCTGCTTGGACGTTAGCGGCACGGCGCAGACTTCGACGCCGTTGAGTTGGCAGGTGACGGGTTCCTTGGGCAGGAATTCGCGGACTTCAGAGTCGGCGGGAATCTTGGCGTAGTCTTCGCGCGAAACCCACAGGAGCGGGAAGGGCTCGCCCCAGTAGCGTTGGCGCGAGAAGAGCCAGTCGCGGAGCTTGAAGTTTACCGCAAGCTTACCTTGGCCCTTGGCGGCGAGGTCAGCGGTGATCTGCTTCTTGGTCTCCGTGGCGGAGAGTCCATTGAATGGACCGGAGTTCACCATCGGGCCGTCCTCGGTCCATGGTTGCTCGTTGACGTCGATGGCGTCCTTGGAGCCGACGACCTGAATGATCGGCAGCGCGAACTGCTTGGCGAATTCCCAGTCGCGTTCATCGTGGGCCGGGACGGCCATGATGGCACCCGTGCCGTAGGTGATGAGGACGTAGTCGGCAGTCCAAACGGGGATCTTAGCACCGTTGACGGGGTTGATAGCGTACGCGCCCGTGAACACGCCGGTCTTTTTCTTGTCGGCGAGGTCGGTCCGCTCGAGGTCGCTCTTATTGCGGACCGCGGCCACGTAGGCCGTGACGGCGGCCTTCTGTTCGGCGGAGCTGATCTTCTCGAGCAGCGGATGTTCGGGAGCGATGACCATGTAGGTCGCACCGAAAAGCGTGTCAGGGCGGGTCGTGAAGACCGTTAGCGTGTCGGCATGGCCATCGAGTTTGAAAGTGACCTCGGCACCTTCGGACTTACCGATCCAGTTCTTCTGGAGGCGCTTGGTCGAGTCGGGCCAATCGACGTGGTCGAGGCCTTCGATGAGCTTATCAGCGTAGGCGGTGATGCGCAGGACCCACTGGCGGATCGGGCGGCGTTCCACGGGATGACTTCCGCGTTCGGAGCGCGGGCCTTCAGGTGTGTTGTGTACTTCCTCGTTCGCGAGCACCGTACCGAGGTTGGGGCAGAACCACACTGGCTTCTCGGACACGTAAGCGAGGCCGTGGCGGAAGAGTTTGAGGAAGATCCACTGCGTCCAGCGGAAGTAGTTCTCGTCGGTCGTCGACAGCTCGCGGTCCCAATCGATGGCGAAGCCGAGCATCTGCAGTTGGCGGCGGAAGTTGTCGATATTGCGACGCGTCTGCACGGCCGGGTGTTCGCCGGTTGCGATGGCGTGCTGTTCAGCAGGCAGGCCAAACGCGTCCCAACCCATCGGGTGGAGGACGTTGAAGCCTTGGGCTTTCTTGTAGCGGCCCAAGATGTCCGAAGCGGTGTAGCCCTCGGGGTGTCCGATATGGAGCCCAGAGCCGGACGGGTAGGGGAACATGTCCAGGACGTAGTACTTCGGCTTACCGCTGGAGATGGGCTCGGTGCGGAAGGTCGCGTGCTGCTTCCAGTAAGCCTGCCAGCGATGCTCGCAGGCGGTGAAGTCGTAGGTCCCGGGCAAAGTTTCCATGAAGCGCCCAGATAGGAGAGTCCGAGCCGAGGTGGCAAGGTTTTGGATGGGCCAGCAGGGCTATCCCGCTTGCCTGAGCCCTCTGGCGGGCTTATCACGCAGCCACGCCGTCATGCCGAACCACCTCCATCCCTACTGGCGTATGCAGTATATCCAGTCCCGGAAGGACCCGCAGGCGGGCAGTCCGTTCGCGGCCCTGTTGGCGTCGGGAGATGACCGGGCATCGTTGATTGTCCACCGTGGTCGGACGTGTTTCGTCATCCTGAATAACTTTCCGTATAACCCGGGACACCTGATGGTCTTGCCGAATCGTGAAGTCGGCGATTTGGCCCTGCTGACGGCAGAAGAACGGGCCGAAATGATGGACCTGTTGGTTAAGTGCCAAGCGGTCCTCACGAAAGTCATGTCGCCGGCGGGTTTTAATATGGGCCTCAACCTAGGTAAGGCCGCCGGCGCTGGCATCCCAACGCATCTCCATTTCCATATCGTCCCACGCTGGGATGGGGACCAGAACTTCATGCCAGTCGTCGCGGAGACGCACATTCTTCCGCAGGCTTTGGATGACCTGTGGGCCCGCCTCCAACCGGTCTTTGCTACGGTCTAAGATGCCCCGCTCCGTCGCCATTGCTAACGAACACGCCAAGGCCAAAGTCTCGGCGGTTTCTGCAGTTGCCGTAATCCAGACGCTGGACCGGATGCGTGCTTGGCGTTGCCCGAAGGGCGAACTCTCGGTCGTCTTCCTCGGCGATAAGGCCATCGCTAAGATCCACGCGGATTTCCTTGATGACCCGACAGTAACGGACGTCATTACTTTCATCGGTGAAGACCATCCGGTGGAGCCGTTCGCTGGTGAGATTTGCATCAATGTCGACCAAGCCAAGCGCGCGGCCAAGGAGCATGGCACAAGCCTTGAACACGAACTCCGTCTGTATCTCGCACACGGCTGGCTGCACCTCGCAGGGCTGTTGGATAGCACCAAGGCGCAGGCCGCGAAGATGCGGGCCGCCGAGGTCTTGGCGCTCAAGCACCTCGACAAGGCTAAGGTCCGCCTGAAGGTCGCGGTTTAAGAGACTCGCCCTCGCAGGTTTTTTCCGACACACCTACGGCAGGATGAAACGTACGGTCCTTATTCACTCGGGTGGCATCGACTCCACCGTTCTCCTTGGTCATCTCTTGGCTGAGGGGCGCGAGGTCTATGCTTTGAGTATCGATTACGGCCAGCGCCACCGCCGTGAACTGGAGGCCGCCCGTCAAATCTGCGAACACTATGGCGTGAAGCATCAGGTGGCCGACCTCCGGGCCTTGGCGCCGCTCTTCGGTGCGAATGCCCTCACCGACTCCCATGTCGCTGTGCCTGAAGGTCACTACGAAGAAGCCTCGATGAAGGCTACCGTCGTCCCCAATCGCAATATGCTACTCATTGCCGTCGCGGCCTCCTGGGCGATGTCGCTCAAAGCTTCGTCGGTGGCCTACGGTGCGCATGGGGGCGATCACGCCATCTATCCTGATTGTCGCCCCGTCTTTGCAGACGCCTTGGATAAGGCTATCCGTTTAGCGGACTGGCATGAAGTCTGCCTCGAGCGCCCCTTTGTGGGGATGGATAAGACCAGTATCGTGCAACGTGGTGTCGAGCTTCGGGTGCCGTTGGAATTGACCTGGTCCTGCTATGTCGGGGGCGCTAAGCACTGCGGCAAGTGCGGAACCTGCGTTGAGCGTAAGGAAGCCTTCGTACGTGCTGGGGTGAAGGATCCGACCGACTACCTGGCTTAAGTCACCCGTTAGTTCTGCTGATAGCAGGGTGGGTATATGCAAACAGTTTGCCACCCCCGCTGCCGTCAAGGAGGGTGGGGCGTGTTCGGACGTTTTCGTATCTTCGTTGCTTGGGTCGCACTCGCTGCTTGGGCGGCGGCATCGGGTCTTTCTTGGGACCTCCTACAAGTCGCCGCGTGGGTGAACATGTCCGCCGCTAACGCCCGCACCATGTCCGCGGGCGCGGCCGTTGCGAAGACCATGACCGATGAAGCCTGTCCTTTGTGTAAGGTCGCCAGCGAAGGTCGCGCCCAGTCGGAGCAGTCGCCATTGGCTAAGCAGGAAGCCGTGAAGGCGAAGGTCAAGGCCGACGCCGCGTTGCCGCTCGCCACTTTAGGTTTTGCCACGTTGTCCGCGCACCGACTCGAGGTCGGGCGCGAACGCTGGTCCGTGATCACGCAGCTCCGCGAAGTCCCGGTCCCGCCGCCGAAGGTTCTGGTCTGATCACCGTCGCGGGCTGCGGTTAGTTCGGCTCGCACGTGGCTTCATTCCCTTCCCCAGTCGCATCCTTTCGGACGCGCATCCCTGCCTTGACGGTGGCTTCGCCACACCCCGTCGAGGTGGAAAAACAACCTTAACATTATGAAAAAGAATCTCTTCCTCCTCCTTGCCCTCGGCACCTACACGGCTGCTCACGCCTGTCCGTGCGGCTGCGTCAAAGTCTGCGTCGACAACCTTGCCGACCGTTCGGCTGCCCGCGAGGGTGCGTATTCGGTCGATTTCCGTTATGACACGATCGACCAGGACGAACGTAACAGCGGTGCACACGCACACTTCCTCGCCTACCATCGTATTCTCACGGGCACAATCGAGACTCAGCTTGCTGGCCAGACCTGGTCCATCGCCGTACCGCGTCTTAATCGTATCGTTCGATCGAATATTGCGCCGACGGTCCTGAATCCCAATCCTATTAATACCCGTCAGGAGGTCGTTGGCTTGGGTGATATCTCGGTAACGACTCGCTTCGCTTGGTCCGATTATACCATCATCGCCGGCGTTAAGCTGCCGACGGGTACGGACGACCTGACGTTGAACGTTTCACGCCGCTACCTGCAGCCCGGGACCGGCACGACGGATTTCATCCTCGGTTTGCGCCGAGATTATGCGGCGACCAGCGACCGGCCGCAGTGCTTCTGGCAGCTCGGTGCGCAAGGTGCCGTCTTTTCCGACGCGAACTTCCGCCCAGGCACAACCCTGTCGGCGACTGCGGGGGTTCGTTATGAGCTGGCCTCAACGCTGGCTTTCTCCCTGCAGGCGACGGCGCTCCGTCAGTTTCGCGATAAGAACACCATGGCTGCGGCAGGCAATGTCGCCTACGCCGAGGACCTCGAGACCGCCGCGTTCTCGACGCACCTTGCGGCGGGTCTGACCTACAAGTTGACGACCAACACCAGGGCATATGTTTACTACAGTTGTTCGCTGAAGAATAATAACCTGGCGGACAAGCCTAACGGCACGGAGGTGAACGTCGTGCACTCGACCGACGTTTGGTCAGTCGGCCTCTCGTATACGTTCTAAGCACTCGCTTCATAGCCTTCGAGGCCTACCGCATGTGGATGCGTTAGGCCTCTTTTTTGGCCGTTTGGCTGGCGAGCCGACATAATGTGCCTTGCGGCGGGCCCATGGGCTCGCCTAATCCTTCTTTGCGCATGTTCACCTGCAGCAAAACCTATCGGGATATCCCGTTCGCCCATCGCCAGCATCGGCATGAGGGGCATTGCTCCTTCCTGCATGGCCACAACTGGGCCATCGAGATCGAGTTTGGTTGCGAGCGCCTCGATGAGCGTGGCTTCGTGGTCGATTTCGGCGGTCTCGGTTTCTTGAAGCTGTGGATCGCTGAAAACTTGGACCACGCTTGCCTCTTCGCGCAGTCCGACCCCGTGCGCGAGCAGCTCCTCAAGGATTACCCCAAGCTATTTCGTCCGTTGGTCATCGAGTCCGTTTCCACGGAAGGTATTGCCCAGCACCTTTTCGAAACCTTTGACCCGATGGTTCGCCAAGAGACCGCCGGCCGCGCGTGGGTCCGTCAGATCATCCTGCACGAGGATACGAAGAACAAGGCGAGCTACCAGCCGAAGGCCTGACCATGGCGGACCTTTATCCGGTCAATGAGACGTTCCTGAGTTGGCAAGGGGAGGGCGTCCATCTGGGTCGCAAGGCCTTCTTCATCCGCCTCCAAGGCTGCCCGGTAAAGTGCGCTTGGTGCGACTCGGCCTCGACTTGGCACCCGCAATACGTCCCCAAGCAGGTTCGCAAGGCTACCGCCGCTGAATTGGCCGCTGAAGCCAAGGCCTCTGCGCCACAGTTCGTGGTCATTACGGGCGGAGAGCCCTGCGTGCATGACCTAGGCCCGCTCGTGGCTGCCCTGAAGTCCGTCGGCCTACCTGCCCACCTGGAGACCTGCGGGGCTTACCCGATTGACCCTGGCATCGCCTGGGTGACCGTGAGCCCTAAATGGGCTAAGCTCCCCTTGGCGGAATCCCTACAACGGGCGGATGAGGTCAAAATCATTGTAGAAGCCCCCGACACTATCGCGCGGTGGACGGAGGCCGTTGGCGGTCAGTGGGTGGCCCCCAGCGTCTGGTTGCACCCCGAATGGTCCCAGCGGGCCAACCCCGCCGTCCTCAAGGCCATTACGGACCACATCAAGGCCGCCGGCGGCGCTTTCCGGGCGGGTTGGCAGGTTCATAAGCCTTATTCGGCCGACGCTTTGGATGCTCGCGCCCGCCCGCCGGTGCCTTTGGGCGGCGATCCGGCCAAGGGTCTCTAAGTCCCGAGTTCGGTCGTTTGGACGATTGTTCTCTTTTTTGCTTCACACGGAGGGCGTTCGGTCATTCAAAACGGACTCATGACTCGCCACGCTGTGCTCGCTCTTGAAGATGGAACCATTCTTCGGGGCAGGGCATTTGGGGCGGAAGCCACCCTCTGCGGCGAAGTGGTGTTCAACACCAGCATGACCGGTTACCAGGAAATCCTCACGGACCCTTCGTACTACGGTCAGATCGTTACGATGACCGCCCCGCAGATCGGCAACTACGGCGTGAATGAGGAAGACCTCGAGTCGGCCCGTCCACACGTCGCTGGCTTCATCGTCCGCGAACTCTCGCCGATTGTCTCGAACTGGCGCGCCACGACCGACCTCAGCACCTGGCTGAAGAAGTACGGTATCCCCGGCATCGAAGGCCTCGACACGCGCTCACTGACTAAGAAGCTCCGCTCGGCGGGCGTGATGAAGGCCTGCCTTTCCACCGAAGGTTTGAGCGACGAAGAAGCCCTCAAGCGTGCGCGGGCTTGGACTGGCACGGTCGGCGCTGACTTCGTCAAGGAAGTCACCTGCAAGGCTGCCTATAATTACAACGCCACCGCTGGTGACTGCGAAGCCTTTACCGTCACGGGCACAAACCTGAACAAGCCGAAGAATCGTCCGGTGCGCTACCGCATCGCCGCCTACGACTTCGGCGCCAAGACCTCGATCTTCCGTCGCCTCGTTGCCTCGGGCTTTGACGTGCAAGTCTTCCCGGCCACGACCCCGGCCTCGGTCATCCGTGCCTATAACCCCGACGGCGTTTTCCTTTCGAACGGCCCGGGCGATCCGGCGGCCCTCAAGTATGCCCACGAAGCCGTGAAGGATCTCATCGAGTCCTACCCAGTCTTTGGTATCTGCCTCGGTCACCAAATCATCACGCACGCCATCGGTGCGACGACCTATAAGTTGAAGTTCGGGCACCGCGGTGGTAATCAGCCGGTCAAGAATACCGAAGAAGACCGCGTTTCCATTACCGCCCAAAACCACGGCTTCGCTTCCAAGGCCGATGAGCTCGACCGTTGCGGTGCCATTGTCACCGAGGTCAATATGAACGATAACACCGTCTCCGGCCTGCGCCTCAAGGATAAGCCGGTGTTCTCGGTGCAGTATCACCCCGAAGCCGGCCCTGGTCCGAATGACGCCGACGTGCTCTTCGACCGCTTCTACGCCCTCGTTGCCAAGAGCAAGGGCGCTAAGTAAGGTTTCCCATGAAGTCGCGAGCAGCCATCTGGATTCCGATGGCTGTTTTGCTGTTGGCGGCTTGTCGGACTGTGCCAGCGTCCAAGGAAGACGCCTTACGGTTGCTGATTGCCGATATCGCGGCGGGCAGGGTAGAGGCGGATCCGCACAAGGCCGTGACCCCGACCGACCCCGTGCAATCCGAGCTCTTTCTTTATGTTGAGGAGTGGTTAAACGTGAATGCGGAGGCCCTCACGCACGTTAGTCCGGCCCTGTCGCCGGAAGGACCTTTTACCTTCACGCGTTCGGCCAATGGCCGTATCACCTACCTCATCAGCGATGGCTGGCCGGGTAAGCAGGTCCGCACCAAGGCCCTTCGGCCAGTGCCCGGCACGCGGATCACGATGCTCGGTTGGCCGGAACCGTTACCGTGGGAGCAGCTCGGCGCCGTCTGCGTGATTGAAACCCCGCGGGAGATGGCCGACGAAGAGAACCACCCCTGCGCGCAGGCGTTTGTCTTTCGCTTCGAAGCCCCCGCGCGCTGAGCGCTTAGAGTTCGACCTGCATGCCTAGCTCAACCACGCGGCCCGGCGGTAGGTTGAAGTAGGCTGTTGCCGAAAGGGAATTTCGATTGAGCACCTCGAAGAGCTTTTCCTGCACCGTATCGAGGGAGAAGCCAGACGTGGCCCGGACGATGGTCTCGCGGCTGAGGAAGTAGGTGGTGTCGAGACCGCTTGGGTTGATACCCAGTTCCTTAAAGGCGGCCTCTTGGACGGTGAAGACGTCTTGTTTTTCGCGGAACCCAAAGACACCCGTGACGGAGAGTACGGCCGGGAATTCTTCGTGGCCATCGAGGCGGCAGAATTTTGGTCGGCGCATGTCAAAGCGGACGCGCTCGGCCGTTGGGACGATCGCGCGACCATCGTCGACCTTGAGCGTCACGATGATGATGTGGTCGTGTAGTACCTTATTGTGCTTAAGGTTATGTGCCAAGGCCATCGGCACGGCCTTGGTTGAGCCCGCCAGGTAAATGGCGGTCCCCTTGACTCGGCTCATCTTGCCTTGGTTGAAATGCTCTTCGACGCTGTCGAGGAAAAGGCCGCATTCTTCGTTGCCCGCCCCAAGCTGCAGCTTCTGCTTCATCGCAATCCGCCCCTTGTTCCATACGCTCATGAGGTAGTAAACCACGACCCCGATGGCCAAAGGCATCCAGCCATTGGGGAGCACTTTGTGAGTATTGCCCAAGACGAAAAGCAGCTCGAGGATGATGAAGGGGGAGAGGAGGGCGTAGGCCGCCACGGACGGTATCTTGAGTTTATGGCGCACATACTGCCCAAAGAGAATCGTCGTCACAAGCATCGTGAGGCTCACGGCGATACCGTAGGCACTGGCGAGGTTTTCCGAGTTTTCGTAGTGCAGGACGAGGTACATGGAGCCAATCATCAGCAACCAGTTGATGATCGGCACGTAGACTTGGCCTGATTCCACATCTGAGGTTTGCTCGACCCGCATCCGGGGAAGGTAATTGAGCTGGATGGCCTGCATCGTGATGGAGAAGGCACCCGCGATCAGGGCTTGGGACGCGATGATGGCGGCGAGCGTCGCAATGACCACGAGGGGAATCTGGGCCCAGTTCGGTGCCATATTGAAGAAGGGGTTGAAGCCCGCGATCAGCAACTCATCCGGGTGCGCGAGCGCCCAGGCGCCTTGCCCGAAATAGTTTAAGATCAACGCCGGGAAGACGATGAAACTCCAGGCGGCGCGAATAGGTTTTTGCCCAAAGTGCCCCATATCGGCGTACAGGGCTTCCGCCCCAGTGACCGAGAGGAATACGGCCCCGAGGATGAGGATACCCATGGTCGGGCGCTCCAGTAGCATTTTAATCCCTTCGAGCGGGTTTAGGGCCCAGATGATTTCGCCGAAGACTTGGCTATTGAGTACGAGGGCGAGCGCTCCAAGTCCGCCGATCACGAGGAACCAAATCATCGTAATGGGACCAAAATAAAGACCGACCTTGCCGGTGCCGATTTTTTGCAGCCAGAAAATCCCCCCGAGGATGAGAATCGCGGCGGTGGGGATGAAGTATTTGAGGAATTCCGGCCCCAGCGGGCCATGGAGGCGTTCGTTGGCTTCTTTGACCCCTTCCAGGGCAGAGACCACGGAGATAGCCGGCGTGATGACGCCATCCCCATAGAGTAGGGCCGCTCCAAAGACGCCCAGTAGGACGAGGAAGCTGCGGTGCTTTCGTTTGCCCTTGGCTGGGTCTTTACTGGAGGCCAAGGACACTAAAGTCATGATACCGCCTTCGCCGTCTTCGTTGGCTTCCATGACCAAAAGAACGTATTTGAACATCACCACCAAGATCAGGGACCAGATGATCAAGGAAAGGGTAGGGACGACCATACTGACCCCTACGAAATTACCCGCCGCGTCTTTAACCCGGAGACACTCCTTAAAGGCGTAGAGAGGGCTCGTGCCGATGTCCCCGAAGACCACCCCAAGGGCGGCGATGGTCGCTGCAAGCGTGAGCGGCTTGGCTAGCGCATGGGGAGCAGCTGAATCGGGCTCCGGGGAGGCTTCGTTCATGGATTGAGTTATTCACACTGACCTCCTCTGAGGGGGTTAGCAAAACCATTCCGACCCGAGCTGGGGCTTGCCTTTTTGCCTTTCCGCCTCATTTCAAGGGGTTCTCAGCCCCCATTTCCAAACAAAACAACAATGATTAACATTCAAACCATTAGTATTCAAGTACTTGCGGCAGACGCGGCAGCTGCTCCCTCTCTGGGGGACTCGTTGCTGAGTTTCGCCCCTATGCTGCTCTTCATCGCAGCCATGTACTTCTTCTTCGTCGCCCCCCAGCGTAAGCTGCAGAAGGAGCGCGAAAAGCTGCAGTCCGAACTCGCGGTCGGGGCCGAGGTCATCTTGGCCAACGGCATCTACGGCAAGGTCTACCACCTCAAGGATGACCGCGTGACCATTGAACTCGAGAGCGGTCGCATGGTCGTCCATAAGTCGGCCATCGTCGGTAAAGCCGACGAAGCCGCTAAGGCCATCCAGGCCTAATTCGTCCACCCTTAACCACGACATACCCATGACATCCAGGACTTGGTTCTGGAAGGTGGCGGTATCGGTTCTCGCGCTGGCAGTAGCCGTGTACGAGTTCTACCCCCTCTCTCCAACCTCTCTCGAGGAATTCATCCCGACGCAGGTCATCAAAAATCAGCCGGCCTTCGAAAAGATTCACGCCGAAGCCAAGAAGCGCTTCCGTGACTACAAGGATGCCGCCGTGCCGGCCGATCAAAAGTCGGTCTCCTATTACCAGGCTCTCCGTGATATCGGTGAAGGCAAGGGCCGCGCCGGTGGCGTGGATCTCCTCCCGTTTTTCTATAACGAGAAGGATTTCGTCCGCGAACCCGATCAGTCGAAGCGTAACATCCTGGTCCTGAAGCAGCAGCTGCTCGCTTCGCAAGGTAAGCTCAAGCTGGGCCTCGACCTGCAGGGCGGCGTTTCCTTCACACTTAAAGTCGACCCGTCGGGCGTAGAGTCGGGCGAGAAGTCGAGTGGTGATAAGGCGAATATGGCCCCTGCCCAGATGGTGGCGCAGGCTATCACGGTCATGGAGCAGCGCGTCAACGCCTTCGGCGTCGCCGAGCCCGTCATCCGTCCCGTCGGCGACTTGTCCCTGGAAATCCAGTTGCCCGGCGAAGACGCCGCCAACAACCCCGACATCATGGACGCGCTCAAAAAGCCGGCCAAATTGGAATTCCGTCAGGTCTACCGCAGCGAGCGCCCAGCGGCCACCGACCGCGAGCGTTCGACCAAGGCGTTGCAGGATGAGAATGGCGCCATCGCCACCTATGAGGTCCTGACCGAACGTAATGTTGACCGCCGCACCGGCGAAGTCACCACGCAGCGTTACTACGTCCGCAAGAAGGCCGACGCCACCGGTAAGATCATCAAGTCTTCCTCGGCCCGCTCCGACGACGGTCTATCGTTCTATGTCAGCATGAACTTCACCGATGAGGGGTCGAAGAAGTTCGGTGACCTCACCGCGAAGATTTCAGAAGCCAACAACCGTGGGGTCGGTCAGCTGGCCATCGTTCTCGACGGTCAGCTCCAGTCCGCCCCGACCGTTAAGGAAGCGATCCGCAGCACTAGCGCCCAAATCACCGGTTCCTTCTCGCGTGAAGAGGCCCTCGAACTGGCATCCGTCCTTAATAACCCGCTGGAGTTCCCCCTCATCACGCAGGACGTGACCTCGGTCGGTCCTTCGCTCGCAAAGGACGCCCAGTCGAAATCAGTCGTCGCCTCGTTGGTCGCGATCGGCCTCGTCATTCTCTTCATGGTCGGCTTCTACGTTTGGGGTGGCTTCATCGCCATCCTCGGGATGGTCCTCAACCTGATGATGATCCTAGGTGCCATGGCTTTCCTAGGCGCGACGATTACCTTGCCCGGTGTGGCCGCTCTCGTGCTGACGCTCGGGATGGCAGTCGACGCCAATATCCTGATCTTCGAGCGCGTCCGCGAGGAAGCCGCCTTAGGGAAAGATCGGGCTGTGGCGCTGCGCGAGGGTTATGCCCGCGCCACCTGGACGATTATCGATGCTAACCTGACGACGCTCTTGACGGCGTTGATCCTCGTTTTCATGGGCTCTGGCCCTATCCGCGGTTTCGGTGTCACTTTGACCATCGGTATCTTCACGACCGTTTTCACCTCCTTGATTACCTGCCGCGGTCTGCAGGAGCTCGCGCTATCGCGTGGTGTGATGAGCCGGGTCTTTGGTTTGCCGGTCTTCCGTCCCACGATTGATATCCCTTTCCTTAAGTACTCCCGCATGGCCTTTATTGGGGCATGGGTTGTCATCGTTCTCGGCCTCGGCCTCCTTTTCCAGAAAGGCAAGGATGCCTTCGGTAAGGACTTCAAGGGCGGCGAGTCGGCCTTGGTGGCCGTCGCTCCGGGTGCTAAGGTCGACACGGGTCGCGTGGTCCGCCTGGCAGAGGGCTTAGGCCTACCTGATACGACGGTATCGGTGCAAATTCCAGTCGGCGGAGGCGAACCGACCTTACGTATTGAAACCGAGCTGACGAAGGATCGGACGAAGGGTGACTTCGCGAATGTTACCTTGATTGTGTCTACCCTTAAGTCCCAGTACCCCGAGTGCTTGAAGGACGCCACACGCCCGGTCGACCAGTTAATGCTTTCGCGCGAGGCCGTCGGCGGTTCTGTTAGCAGTGAACTTCGCATGAACGCGATTTGGTCCGTGCTCCTAGCTTTGTTGGGGATCGGCATCTATGTCACCTTACGTTTCGAGTCGGGCTTCGGCGTCGCCGCCATGGTGGCGACCCTGCACGACGTCTTAATGACGGTAGCACTGTTCGTGCTGTTTGGCGGCCAGTTCAATGCGACGCTCATCGCTGCGATTCTCTTGATCATCGGTTATTCGATCAACGATACCATCGTCGTCTTCGACCGTATCCGCGAGGAACTGGACAGTAACCCCAGCCGTTCGCTGCGCGACATCATCCACATGGCGATTAACCGGACGATGTCCCGTACCATCCTCACGTCGGCGACCGTCTTCCTCTGTGCCGTGGCGCTCTTCGTCTTCGGTGCAGGCGATGTCCGTCTCTACGGCGAAATCTTCATCTACGGTGTCCTCACCGGTACTTTCTCCTCCATCTTCATTGCCAGTCCGATTTTCTACTGGTGGCACAAGGGTGAACGCAAAGGCGTCGACGACGCTGAACTGCCCAAGAGCTACTCGTGGGAGGCCGGTTCTGACGCCTGAGGTCAGGTCGTAACCTACGTTTATGGCCGCCTGGTTATACCGGGCCGCGGATGCTGGGCTTGCCCGGCGTATCGCGGTCTCGCTTGGAGTCAGCGACCCTGTCGCCTTCGCTCTCGCCCGTGCCTTCCCCGACGAGGCGGAGGCGGAGCGTCACCTGCGTCCGCAGCTGGCACATGTCTCCGATCCTTTCGCGGTGGGTGGGCTCCGAGAGGCCGCCGAACGCATCGTCCGTGCCGTTAACCAAGGCGAGCGCATCGCCATTTTGGGCGACTACGACGTCGATGGGGTTTCGAGCACCGCCATGTTGGTGCACCTCCTGCGCCGACTCGGTGCGGACCCCGCCCATTTTGTGCCGCGTCGTTTAGAAGAAGGCTACGGCCTTTCGATGGCCGCGCTGGACCGCGTCCTAGCCGAGGCTAAGCCTTCGTTGTTCATTGCCTTAGACTGCGGCACGAACTCAAAGCCCGAAATCGATCGCCTGAAGGCCGAAGGCGTCGATGTCATCGTGGTCGACCACCATACGGCCAAGGAGGCCCGGGTTGGTTGCATCTTAGTTAACCCGCGCGTGAATGACGCCCCTGAAGCGGCCTGGCAGTCCCTCTGCACCGCTGGCCTCGTCTTTAAACTCGTGCATGGCCTCCTTAAGGTGCTGCGTCTCGCGGGGGACGAACGTGGCACGCAGATTCAGGTGAAGGATTACCTCGATCTAGCGGCACTCGGCACGATTGCTGATCTCGTGCCGTTGGTCGCCGAAAACCGTATCCTCGCTGCGCATGGGTTGCGCGCCCTCGGGGAAGCCCGCCGACCGGGCGTCCGCGCGCTCATCGCCGTCAGTGGCATGGAACCAGGCGGTGTCCTGACCTCAGTTGATGTCTCTTATCGCATCGGCCCGCGCATCAATGCCAGCGGTCGCTTGGCCGATGCTTCCTTGCCGTTGAAGCTCCTGCTATCCTCGTCCCCTGCGGATTGTGAACGGGACGCCGCACAACTCGACGCCATCAATCGGGAGCGTCAAGAAATCGATAAGCGCGTGACCGAAGAGGCGACGGCCCAAGCCGAAGCCATGGGTGACCTGTCCGGTTATGTCGTCCACGGGGATTGGCATCCGGGAGTCGTGGGTATCGCCGCCGGCAAGATTTGCCGAGCCTTGGACCGCCCCGTGATTGTCCTCGGTAAAGAAGGCGCCGTCGCTAAGGGCTCCGGCCGCAGCGTCCCGGGTACGAACCTCGTGGAGGCTTTGACCGCCTGTGCGGACCTCCTCAAGACCTTTGGCGGCCACCCGATGGCCGTAGGCGTCTCTTTAGCCGTAGCCGATGTGGAGGCCTTCCGGGCCCGTTTCACGACGGCCATTGCGGCACAGAAGGTTGCGGGTGCCGTCGTGGTCGATGGCCGTGACCTCGATATTGTCCACTGGATTAAAGCGACGGAAGTCACTGACCGTTTGCTGGATGACTTAGAGTTACTCCAGCCCTACGGCGAAGGGAACCCGGAGCCTCTCTTTGGTGTGAAGTCTTTTGTCTTTGAACGCACCCCGACGGCTTTTGGCGAGGGGAACTTTCGCTACCAGAGTTCGCCGATTGCTGGCCGCCGCCTAAACTTCGTCGCGTGGCGCATGGCCAACCGCATGCCTGAGTTGGGCCGCTCGGTGGATCTTGTCGTCAAATTGCAGTGGAATCGCTGGCAGGGGCGGAAGCTCCCGCAGGCCGAAATCCTCGACTGGCGCTACAGCGCGTAAGCTTTACTTGGCCGCCGCTTTGCCGCCCTTGGCCGCGCCCGCATTCGGGTCGGGGACTGGGTCGGGCTGCTTACGTTCTTCGATACCCTTGATGTTGATCGAGTGGCCACCGGCATCGCTCGGCAGGAGGAAGAAGAGGGTGCGTACATCGGCCTGCTGGTAAGTGCGGGCGATGTAGCCGATTTGGAAGCCGTCTTCGCCTGGCGTCAGGATCTCACCTTGCGCGTAGGTGTCATTGGCCACCGGTGCACTGATGACAGCCCGGCCATTTGGTGCGATCGGCGTGGACTTACCATTGTAGCGGACCTCGACCGGCTTGCCCGTCAGGTTGATGTATAGGTAGGAGCCGAAGGGAAAAGTACCTTCCTTGTCTTCGATGGCCATGATGCGCTTGTCCTTGTCCGCACCGGCGAAGAGGAGGATATATTTCCCGTCCGCGGGGAAGGTGTAGGAAGCGAACGGCACTGGCGGCACGAACGGCCCTTTGGCATCTTTGCCTTTTTCGGCGGCGGGGGCCTTGGTGGGGGCCTTGCCCTTTGTTGCCTTTGCAGACTTAGCTTCCGTGAGGGACTGCTGGTGGTCGCGTTGGCGGTTGTTTACCTCCGTTTGGGCGTCATCCGCATCCTTACTCGCTTCTGCCATAATTCGGGAGAGTTCGCTCAACTTCGCTTGGGCGGCTTGGGCCTCGGCTAATTCGGATGCCGAGATTTTACCGGCTTGGCCTTCGCGGCTGCCAGTGGTGGCTTTGGCGATCAGGGCACTCAGCCGCGTGTATTCTTCACTGGCCTTACGGGCACGCTCTTGGGCGGCCGTCCGCCGACCGTTGGCCGCTACGATTTCGACGGGGACTTCGGGAGCCTGCTTGGCGAGGTCATCGACCATGACAAAGGCGATGGTCGCCAGGCCGCGGTAGGTTTGTTCGCCAGAAAGGAAGTCATTACTGATGTCGAGCCGCTTGGCATCGCGTCCATCGAGGAAGCCCGAACCAATGATAGGGGCGTCAAACGAGAGCGCGCGAAACTTGACGTCGACCTTCTTGGTCGCCGGGTCGTTCGCCTGGGCGAAGAGGCTGGCCGTGGCAACGGTGAGGGAAGCGAGGAGGAGGCGCATTACAGTTCTTTAGGTGAGAGGACGCGGACAGAGATAATCTGGAAGCGGCGGCCCAGAATCTTGTTCGTGTTCTTCAGGAAGGGATTGTGCAGGCCACCATCGGTCGGGCTACAGACTTCAGTTTCGGGCGGTTGGCTGGCGTCACAGAACTCGGGGGTGCGCTGGACGACCGCTTCGACCCAGCAGCTCCCCAGGCTGACGTTAGAGCCAGGGCGTTCACTGACATCGCCGTAGGCGCGGATGGTGAAGGTGTCCGAGCGAGTCGTCAGGGCCGAGCCGATGACCGAGAGGATGTCGGACTGCATGAGCGAGGCCGGGCTAGCCTGATGCATGTGGGCGCGGTTGGTACTGCCCGAACGTGGGTCAGTGAGGGCGAGGTTGCCGACATAAGCAGGGTCGATCCACGGCACCATCCCAGGCGTCGTCGTGGGGGCCTGTGCGCCGGTGCTCGAGGCCGGGGCAGGGAGGAGCGGAAGCGAGCGGTTGGATAGGTTGGCACCGTCAACATCAGCGCGGGTAATTGCGTTCTGTAGGCAACCGGCATAGGATAAGGGTGGTTCGGCACCGCACAGCCAGCGGTTCACAAACTGGGCCAAGCCGATGTAGGGGACTGGGACGGTCTGGCCACGGAAGACGACCGGGGCGTGCACGTCGAGCGCGGGCTGCATGTTAACTTGGTTGCGGTGATTGTTCGTTAGGCGCTTACGGGTCTCGTCCACGATGGATTTTGCCAGCAGGCGGATTTGGTCGTCGTCGAGGGTGGCTAAGCCAGACCACGCTGATTTATCACTGAATGGCTTCTTGTAGTTGTAGTCGGTGACGTCGGCCCCGCGGGCGGCACGCGGGTAGCGAGCGTTTTGGGGCTTGGCCGGCTGGTCTGCGGCCAGCTTGCCCATGGCAATCTTCTTGGAGCTCGCGAGGATGGTCGTCCATGCCTCAATCGAGGTACTGTTGACGTTGAACGCACCATCGGTGCAGGTGGCGCCCGCGATACGGCGGTGGTCTGCGACCATCGCGCGGGTGGTCGCGGCATCGCGGAAGCTGAAGAGCTTGGTGCGCGGGTTAGCGAGGGAGCCCGTCCCGGCAACGAAATCGTCGAGTACCTTGATCAGCGTCCGTTGTTGGACGCCGCGGAACATATCGGGAGCGGCTCCTGACAGGAAGAAGCGGTCGTAGATGGCAGCGTTCGTTAGCCAGACGCGGTCCATGTCGGTCCAGTTTTGCGCGCTGCGATAGTTGGAAACTGCGTTGATAGGCGAGTAGAGGGGCGCGAAACTATTTCCGATGACGAAGAGAGGGTCTTGGTCGCGGATGAGCATGTTGGCGTGGGTATACTGGGCGAGCGAGACAGGTGGCCCGAGGGGGATTTCAGTGAAGACCGCGGCATTGACCCCCGAGGAACGGACGGAGGTGCCGCCGAAGGCGAGGGCGGGGTCTTGGCCGGGTTCGAAGACTTCGGCCCAGTTATTGGCGCCGCGCACGACGAGTTTGAAACTGTTGGAAGTCGTCGCGTAGCCGGCGGGCATGGAGCCAGGGCCGATGCCAGTGGCTTCGGGTCGGGTCATGGCCGCGGTCGGGTTGGAGTGGACAAAAATCGGGAAGCCGAGCGTATCGCCGCCCCAGCGGACGCCGTAGTCGAAGACGGCGAGGACTTGCGGAGGCTGTCCGGGGCTAGGCAGGACGGCCCCGGGCGGGATGACCTTGGGTGGGGCGACGCCGCTGCGAAAAACATTATTAGGGTCCTGTCCCATGGAGTTTGAGAGCAGCTCGGTGACTTCGCTACAAACGTTATAGAGGGCCCCATCCCCGGAGTTATTGGTCTCCATGATGCGGTCGCCCGGCCAGCAGGTGAGGAGGTGGCGGATGTAGAAGGGGCCGGTGCTACGGACGCTGACGGTGAACGTATCCGAGCCGTTGAGCGTTAGTGGCGACTTGGACGCGTCGAGACAGTTGGTGTAGAAGCAGCCGGTGAAGTCGTAACGATTCACCGTGGTCGCGAGACGGTTGAACGGAATCGCGCCGGCGGGTAACGTGAAGACGCGGAACTCACCGGGCTGTAGGGTGATTTCCGGAATATAAGTACGGAAGCTTTCCGCCCAGTTAGGCGAAGAATCGGTCGACTGCGCCAGCGTGAGCATGTCCCAAGACCAAGTGGTCGAGGTACCTGCACTATTCCGGGCGAAGTCCATCCACCAAGCCGACCAAGCGCGGTAGGAGAGGCGCATCGCCGCCGTATCCGTCGTGTTCTCACGCTTGAGGCGCATCGCGACGTTGTAAGGGTTGTGCAGGACGGTGATGGGCGACAGCGTCAATCGGAGAGTACCGCTGTTGTTTTGTAGCCCCCAGACGAGCATCTCGCGGGCTACGTAGGGTGTGGCACCGACTTTAGTGGGCTGAGGGCGCTGGTTGGCAGAAACAAAGACATCCTCGGAGGTATCCATGCGGTTATACATGTGGCCGTAGTGGGCCGTGCCGCCGTAGCCAGAGGCCGCTAAACTGATGGTATTCGGGAAGTGGGTGCGGGCCCGGAGGGTCGGTGAATTCGTGATCGGGTTGGTCGAGTCGTTCCATGCGACTTCCTTGTAGAGGCGATGGTAGTTGCGGAGCGCATCCCAGGTCGGGCCCCGGACGGTAGTGCCGTTGTAACTGTAAGAATAGAGCGTTCCGATATTATGCGAGGCCCCGTCGTACTTAACATCCACCTTACTATCGCTGTAAGCGGTGCGGTTAGCACTGCCGTTGGGGTTGAAGGTGTAGGTCACGCCGCTGAGCGGGTTGCCACCAGAATCACGCGGGGCGGTGCCTTCGCTGAACTCGCTCGCCTTCCAGGCGACGTCATCTTTTTCGAAGGCGGACGAGAGGTCGACCTTCAGGCCGCCCCACTGGGAGTCGGTGTTTAGCCCGAGGGAGACCATCGTCAGGCTGGGCCAGGCCTTGCGGGCGATGGTCGGTGGGCTGGTTTCGGTGAAGACTGCGGGGTCGAGCAGGCTAAGGTCGTCGAGTTTGGTGGCACGGCTATCAATCCCGCCGAGGGGGATATTCTCGAACCCTTTCAGGATTTCGATGCCGGTCCGGGCCGCACCGCGGAGGGCCAGGATGTTGTTAAAGGTTTGCTGGTCGGTGCTGACGGGCGCCGTGGCGGGCGGGGTGATGCGTGTGTCCGTGAGGTTTAACTTGGCCTTCACGCCTTCATCACCGACCCAATAGCAATAAGAACCGGCCACGTTGGCGTCGGGTAATTGAACCTTGGGCAGGTTAATGCGGCCATCTGGCCGGCCCGGGGTGGTCGGCCAATTCATGAGCTCGGCGGGCATGGCCGTGGCATTCCCCACGAGCGTGATCATCATGGGGCCGACCGTCGGATAATAGTCGGACTGGAAGGGCACCCAGTGGTCAGCTTCGTAATCATTTTTACCGAAGAGGTTAATGCTTTGCGAGTTGGCGGGGCGGTCATGGCGACCACTGACAATCCAAGCCGGGGGTTGGGTCGGGCGATCGCTGCGCCAGACACCCGTCCACAGGGGGTTCCGGATGGTTTGCCAATTCCAGCCGGCTTGATTGCTGTCTGCTCCCAGGTTCGCTTGGGCGGTCATGCGGCGGTCCGGCCCGGCCTCCTGCTGCAGGTGCGCGAGGGCGAGGCGGAGTGAGACCAGCGCATGGAGCTTGCTCTGCGTTCGGTATTGGGCGGCCTTGGCTAACTTCGACTCAACGCTCAAGAATGCTGCAAGAACAATGACGATCATGACCATCATCGCCATGATGGTGAGGGAGAGAACGAGGCTAAAGCCGCGTCGTGACACAGGGTGGGGTGCGATACTCATTTACCGGGGTTGGTAACCTCCTTAAAGATAGGTCCCCCCGACCTCACTTCCAAGATTTTAAGCGGACTTTTGAGGGGGGCGGGGGTGTGAATAACTCCCCCTAGAATGTAGCCTAAATTTAGCCTACTTACCGGCCGGCTCGGGCGCACGGTAACGGTCTTCCACGCCTTTGATGATGACCTGGCCTTCGCTTTCGGCTGAGGGCATGATGAAATAGAGCGTCCGGAGGTCGTTTTGCTGGAAATAGCGGAAACTGTAGCTCAGGGATTCTTGGTCATCGATGGCTGAGCGCGATTGGATGGCGCCCTCGAAGTAGGTGCCGTCAGGCGCGTTCGGGCGGACGACCGTGCTGCCTTTAGAGCCTATCTTGGTCCGGCTGCCGGGAATCTGGATTTCCACGGGGTGGGGGCAGAGGTTATAAAACCGAATCGTCCCGTATTGAAAGGTCCCCGGGGCATCATCGATAGCCAGGATGCCACCCTTAGGGTCACCCGGGTTTACCAAGAGGATCAGGTGATGGGGGCCAGGGGTGGTTGGTAGGTCAATCCAAGCAATGGGTACATTCTCTTTGTCCTTATCGGGCTTCTTGGGTGGTTCGACCGACACGGGCACGAAAGCCGCCATGCGTTTTGCCCGTTTTTCTTCCGGAGAGAGGGTCTTTTGGGCGCCCGTGGTTTTTTCCGGGGTGCTTGCTTTGAGGGAGTCGCCTGAACGAATCGGGTCGGCAGACCTGACGGGATCGGCGGACTTGGTCGGGTCGGCAGACTTGAGCGGGTCCCCCGAACGGATAGGGTCGAGAGTCTTGGTGGGGTCGGCGGAAGCCCGTGGGTCGGTAGACTTACGTGGGTCGGCTGATTTGCGTGGGTCGGGTCCGACCTCGAGAAGGCTTTTCTTGGGGCCGTCTGGCTTCGCAATCGTGTGCGGTGCGAACGGCGTCTTAATACTGAGGTCGCTGGGCTTTCCGGTTGGGTGGCGAGCGAGTAGCTTGGCGATATCCTCGGGATTAATCGTGGCCGTCAGAGGCAGGAGCTCAAAGTGTGGATTGCCGTGGTAGGTGAACTCTTGCGTTAAGAAGTCAGGCGCAATGACTAACGGCGAGACTTTGCCATCCTTGCGGTAGCCGTGTCCCAGAATGGGTCCATCCAAGGATAGGGCGCGCAGTTTCACGGTCACTTCAACGGGTGCTTTCTCCGCGGCGAAACCGGGAGCAAACAGCGCGAGCGCCAGCAGGACGCCGATGTTAGATTTCATTCGGTTTGAGGGTGCGGAAGGAGACGATACGGAAGCGACGCCCCAGCACATTATTGACGGGCGTTAACTGGTTACTGGTCGTCACGTCACCGGTGTTGGTGCTGCCAGGAACGAGGGTCGTGGGATTCTTCGGCCCGGCCGCCGCGGTCTCCGCCGCATTGGTCGAGTCGATGAATTCCGGGATACGTTGGATCACGGCCTCAATCCAGCATTTCGCACTATCGCCGGAGGTGTTCCAGGCTTCGCCGAAGGCTCGGATGGTAAAAGTGTCGGACCGCGTGGATAGAGAGCTGCCGATAACTTCCAAGAGGTCGGACTGTAAGAGGTTGCCCGGCGCGCCCAAGGCGGCGTGGGTGACGTTCTTGCCGGCGGGATCGGGGAGTTCGATGTTTTCCGGATTGGCAAACGGGCCAGCCGTGGTTGTCGAGAGGGAGGCGACGTCTACTTTGCCAATCACGCCTTTGTTGGAGAGGCGGTCAGAGAAGTGGTCGACCGTGTTAGTCGTCGAAGCATAATATTTATCGGCGCGGAAGATTGCCGATTGCAAGGCACCGGAGCGCGACACCAGCGGGCTCGGGTGGAGGAAGCGGTTCACGAATTCAGTTAGGCCTAGGTAAGGCGTGGCCGCGGTCATCTGACCGCGGAAGATACGCGCCGCGGGCGGATAGTTCTGGTCGCGTTCGGTGCGGGCGAGCACCTTAAAGCGAGCCTTGTTCTCTTCGACGATGGCTTTGGCGAGGTTGCGCACTTGGTCGTCGGAGAGGTTCACGAAGCCCGACCAGTTCGAGGCGTTAGTCATCGTGCCAGCCGCGACAGCGGAAGTGCCTTGCGGGGTGGCCCGTGGGTAACGCGTATTCTGCGGCTGAATGGGTATGCTCGTAGTGTTGGGCAGGTTGGCGGCATACTTCGTCGTGGCGATGGCCTTGGCCGAGCCGAGGACGGCGGTCCAGGCTTCGACCGACGTGCTGTTCACATTGAAGGTGCCGTCATGCAGGAGCACAGAGGCCGAACGCCGATAGTCGCCCATGGCCGAGCGGAGGTCCTCGCCGCCATGGAATTCACCGAGTAAGCGCATGCGCGGGTTGTTCAACGGCTGGACGCCTTTTACGAAGTCATCCAAGACTGTGCTCAAGGAGCGGGTTTCAGCCGGCGTCGAGTTGGGATTTCCGTTGCCGCTGGCGTTGGCATTGGCGTTCGGGTTAGCCGTAGGGTCGGCGGGCGTGGGATCCGCCGGTGCGGAGGCTTTGGTCATCTCTGGCGCCGCACCCGAGAGGAAATACTGATCCCAGACCGCATGGTTGAGCAGGTAGGCGTTATCGTAATCGGTCCAGTTGGGGCTGTTCAACTGTGTGGTGCGCTGACTGTTGACCTGCGTATGCGCGAAGCTACTGCCGATACCTAGAAGCGGTTGCTGGTCGCGCATGCTGAGGTTGGCGTGCACGTACTGGGCGAGGCCGGTCGGTGACGCCAAGGGAATCTCCGTCTGGACCGCAACCGTTGTGCCCGAACTGGTGTTGGAGTAGCCGCCGTACCCCAGGCCACTGGTGGTCTGCAGGATTTCAGACCAAGTGGACGGCCGGAAGAGGCGCATGCGGTAGCTGGGTGACGCACCGACGAAGCCGTTGCCTTCCCCGAGGTCGGTGCGGCCCGCGCCGTCCGCACGACAGGACGCGGCCATCGGGTTGGAGTGGGTGAATAGTGGGAAGGGTGCACCGCTCCAGTCGGCGGTCTTCACGGAGAGGTCCATCACCGTGATGACCGAAGGCGGTAAGGGGGCGCCGCGGCTATTGTACTTGGGGGCAATCCAACTGTAGTTGGGGAAGAACTTCTCGCCCGCGGCGCCGACCCGAGTGGGGTTAAGGTCGCGGTAAAAGAGCTCAGTATGTTCGCTCGAGCGGTTGTAGAAGTTGGCAGTCGAGGCGGTCTTGTTGATGACATCCCCAGGCCAGCAGGCGAGGCCTTGACGGATGCGGAAGTCGCCCGCGGGGAGGACTTCAAAGCCGAAGGCGTCGTCGTAGTACCAGCGGGACGACTCACCAAAGCCCCAGTCGTTAAGGGTGTCATTGAAGCCGCCAGACTGATTGAAGGTATTGGCGAGCTCGACGACACGTTTCCAGTCCTGCATCGTGGGTGAACTGCATGAGAGCACGCGGAACTCACCTGGTTTCAAGGTGAAGTCGGGTAGGTACAGGCGGAACATGTCGTTGGCATTCGCCTGCTGGTCGTCCTGCTGCATGAAGAAGGAACTCAGCGGAATCTCGTAGGTCGAGGTGGGGCCGGTTCCATAGGCCGCATAGCGCTTGAAGCGAAAAATCCATTGATCCCAGTTCGTGAACGAGACCGCTAGTGCGTAAGTGCCGGCTGCCCCGTTGCGGGCTGCGAATGTCATGGCTACGTTGTAGGGGTTGTGGACGACGACGATGGGGGTGAGGTTAAAGTAGATCGCCGCACCGCCGTTAGGGGAGGTTTCGAGGTTGATACTGAAGACCATCATCACGCGGTGAATGTAGGGGGTGGCAGCGACGTTCAAAGGACGGGGGACGGGCTTCGTGCCAAGGTTCCAGAAATTACCGAAGTCCATCGCCTGCGGGTTCAGGTTCGCGTGGTCGCCGTTATAAGTCAGCGAGTAACTATAGGTAGTCTGCCGGACGTTATTCGGGTCGGCATTCGCCGTCGGTGGCATTATGCGGCTGGCGTTGGGGTAGAAGGTGCGAGCTTTGAGCGTTGGCACGCCACTCGTGTCCCACCCGATCTGCTTGTAGAGTCGGTGGTAGTCACGCAAGGCCCACCAAGTCGGGCCACGGACTTCGCCTTCTAGGGTGGAGCGATTAAAGACGGGTGTGGAGAGCAGGGAGTTACCGTCCAGCGGCACGCGCATGGAGATAACCTCTACGCCGTTCGCCGTACCCGTCGCAGCGGCGCCGAGTTTGCCGGCGCCGAATTCGGTTTGATGGAAGTCGGCATCGCTCAGTTCGAAGGCCAAGGAGAGGTCGCGCTTGAGGCCTCCATGATAGGAGTCGGCCAGGACACCCGCAGAACTGGCGGATAGGTCGTGGAAGAGTCGGTTGGAGTTGCGCGTCGCCCCCGTGCCTTCGCTGAAGCCAGTGAGGTTGGGGATATCATCGATGGTCAGGCTGCGGGTGAGGCCATCGTTGGGGGTGTAGTTCTCGAAGCCCGCGAGGAGCGAGAGTCCAGGGGTGACCGGGTTGCGGAGGGCTTGGAGGTTTCCGGGGGAGTTAGCCGTACCAGTGGTGCGTACGTCAAAGAGGTTGAAGCGCGCCTTGATGCCTTCGTCACCGACCCAGTAGGCATATTTACCGAAGGCATCGTCGTCGGGTAGGGGAAGTCGGGGTAAGGTTACCAACCCGCTCGGTTTATTCGCCTCGGCGACACTGGCACTCCCGGTGCCGACCAGCGGGATGAGGTTACTCGTCGTCGGGGTGTAGTCTTTTTGCCAGGGCAACCAAATCGGAGTAGGGTAGTCGGACTCTCCTGACAGCGAGACCATCTGCGCGCCGGCGTCGAGGTCGTCCCGTCCGCTAATGAGCCAGTGGGGAGGTTGATTCGGTCGTTGGGTATTCCAGACGCCAGTCCACATTGGATTCAACAGGGAGCCAACAGCCACATCGGGTTGGGCCAAGTCGGCCCGCGCCGTGACGCGCCGATCAGGTCCGGCTTCCTGTTGGGTGTGAGCTAGGGCTAAGCGCAGGGCCACTACGCCATTCAGCCGTGCGCGGAGCGAGAGGTTGGCATGGCCAGCCAAGCGGGTTTCGACCGAAAGGAAGGCCGCCACCATAATCACGGACAAGATCATGACACTTAAGACCACCAGCGAGAGCAGGAGGCTGAAGCCGGCTCGATTTGCGACGGGCCGGGGGAGGGGCTGTAACGAAGGACTCGGCAAGGAGACATGATTAATATGAGCCGGGGGCGGCTTCCGCAAGTCCCCGCTGGGGATTCCTGCCTAATTATCACCCATTTACCGTTTGCGTCCCGTTTTGGAACGTATAGGACTCTTAATACTATGAAGTCACTCTTCGCTTACACCGTGGCTCTTTTTGCCGCTGCCACCCTGTCTGCCGCCGTCTTTACTGGTGGTGGTACGGGCACGGGTACGACCACCCCGACAACCCCGGTGGTCACGCCGACGAAGCCTACTTCTGGATCCTGCCAGAAGTCTGAGTCTCAGCACGAAAAGAAGTCCGTCGAAAAGAAGAGCGAGAAGAAGAGCACGCCGAAGCCAGCCCCGATCAAGTCGGCTGCGCCTGCTTGCAAAAAGAAATAAGTCTAATCTAACGACTGCCTTGAAAGCCGGACCTTGGTCTGGCTTTTTTATTGGTGCAGTTCGGCCTGAGCACGTTTTGTTTGGTCTATCGCCATGGCCTCGTTCCCGTATCTCTTCTGGTTGCGCATGGGCTTGCTGTCCTGGGGTGGCCCCGCCGCGCAGATCGCCCTGCTGGAGCAGGAGTGTGTCGAGAAACGTGGTTGGCTGACGTCGGCGGCCTTCACGCGGGCGCTAGGTCTTTGCCTTTTCTTGCCGGGCCCAGAGGCACAGCAACTCGTGGCTTGGATTGCCTGGCGCACGCATGGCTGGCGCGGAGCCGCCTTGGCGACGCTGGGCTTTGTGTTGCCCGGGTTAATCGCCTGCGGTGTCTTGGCTTGGCTTTATGCAGTGGGTAGCAGCTGGGAACTCTTGCCGGGCGTGTTTGCGGGTGCCCGCGCGGCGGTGGCGGGGGTCATTTTAGTGGTCGGGGTCAAGATGCTCATCCGGACCTGCGAGGCCTTCCCTCGGCGGATAGCGGCGGGCTTGTCGTTTGGCGGGTTATGCTTTGGGGCGCCTTTTGTCTTCATCGCTCTGTCGGCCGGTCTGCATGGTTGGTACATACGCCCAGACGATGAAGAAGCCTTGCCGCCCGTGAGTGATACCCTGCGTTCGGCGGTGAAGTGCTTGGGGCGTTTCCTCTTACCCGTGCTGCTCGTCTATTTGGCTTTATGGTTATGGCTCAAGCATAGCCACGGATATGTGCAGCTCGTCGAGGTCTCCCTCTTCGCGGTGCTCACGTCTTTTGGGGGTGCTTACGCGGCCCTGGGTATTTGGCGCGTGCGGGCGAACGCGTTGGGCTGGCTCGGTGAGGTCCGCTTCGGGGATGCACTGGTCGTGGGTGAGGCCACCCCGGGGCCCTTGCTGCTAGCCGGGAGTTTTATCGGCTTCTTAGCGGGGTTCAACGGCCAGCTCTTTGCCGACCATGGTGGGATTGGGTTCGGCTTACTCGGACTAGTGACCGCGGCGGTCTTCACGTTTGTGCCTTCGACTTTAATTCTTTTGGCCTGCGCACCTTTGGCGGAAGAGGGGGTGGGTGACCGCCGCTTTCATGATGCGCTCGGCATGGTCTCGGCCGTCGCCGCGGGCGCTATTGTTTACTTAGGATGTACCCTTTGTTTGTCGCAAGTTGCTCAACCCCTGTTCCTTCTGGTTTCAGCCGGGGCGGCTTGGCTCTTCTATAAGCAGAAGTTCTCCGTGCCGGCCCTGGTCGGGGTGGGGGCAGTCATCGGTTTGTTTAGTGCCAGGTAAGCCAAATCTGCTTGATGTGACCTAAAATGGCATCATGAAATGAATCACCATGAAGAACCTCCTCCGTCTCCTCGCCCTTGTGGCCGTTTGCTCCTCGCTGGCTATCGCCGCCACCACGCCAGCTGCTCCGGCCGTGGATAAGTCCAAGTTCAAGACGGGTGGTTGCTGCGATAAGGCTGAAAAGGGTGGCAAGCCCTGCGCCCACCCTTGCTGCGTCAAGGCCGCCAAGGACTCTAAGGTCTGCGAGAAGTGCAATCCTGTCGCCAAGGACGCCCCGGCTCCGGCCAAGGACGCTCCGGCCACTAAATAATCTCGCCGTTGCTTGAAAAAGGCCGGACCCGTGGGTCCGGCCTTTTTTGTTGGTCGGCGTCTTGCACTGGCTACGGAGGGTGTTTAGACCTTAGTGATGAAACGTCACCCCGTCCTGAGTTCAATTGTTCTGCTAGGCTTTGCGGTCGGCTTGTTCTTCTGGACGAGGCCCGCCCCGAGTCAGGCTTCCGCTGCTGCTGCTCCGGCCGCCACGCCTACTGGACCCGTTGCCGCGGTGCCACAGTATGGCACCTGTAAGGCTTCGAGCGATGGCATCGGCAAGACCTACCACGGCCGTGAGATTTCCCACGTGATGGGTCACCCAGGCATTGGCTGGCTCGAACGAACGGAGCGCGAGAAGGAAGAGGCGCCGTCCAAAGCCATCGCGGCCCTTAAACTCGCCCCGGATGCAGTCGTCGCCGATATCGGTGCAGGGTCGGGTTACTATACTTTCCGTTTAGCTCCGTTGGTACCGCAAGGCCGGGTCGTGGCCATCGATATCCAGCCCGAGATGCTGGCATATATGAACGAGGAAATGCGGGCGCGTGGCGTGAAGAACGTTCAGCCGCATTTGGGTTCGGTCACCGAACTCAAGCTGCCCGATGCCTCGCTCGATGCGGTTCTCATGGTCGATGCCTACCACGAATTTGACCACCCTGCGGAGATGCTGATTTCAATTAAGGCCGCCCTCAAAAAGGGCGGTCGTATCTACTTAGTGGAATTCCGCGCCGAAGATCCCAAGGTACCCATCAAGCAGCTTCACAAGATGTCCGAGGCCCAGGCTCGGAAAGAACTCGAAGCCGCCGGCTTTCGCTTCCTCGAGAACCGTCCCGACTTACCGTGGCAGCATCTGATGGTCTTCGAGAAGCCTTAAGCAGTATCTAAGCACTTGGCAGGGGCGGGAGGGGTGGTATGTCTTAGGGCATGCCCCGCTTTCTTGCCCTCTTACTATGCGTAGTTGGCCTGCCGCTCGCTGCGGCCGACTACGTCGTTCTGGTTTCGAAGGAGACAAAGGCGGACCCAGGCTGGGCCAAGGTCGTGGACCGACTCCAAACTAAGTATCAGGCTCAGGTCCTGACTTATCAGGCCGACGTGCTGGAGTGCCAGACCGCGCTCCGCCAAGCCCAACCGCGCTGGGTCTGCTGGGTGGCGCGTCCGGTGGAACTAGGCACAAAGTCAGCCTACGCCATTCACCAGTTAGCCCGGGACAACGATTCTGACCCCTATGAAGATTTCCAGTGGGGCATCATCACCGGACGCACCGCTGAACTAGCGCTCAAACTGGCTGCTCCGGCGGAGCCCTTGACGATTCGTAAAGTCGGCGCTTCGACCGCCTTCGCTTCGGACTGCGTCCAGAGTGGTTACTGGTTCTCCGAATTCAAAGCCGGCGAGGTTTGGGTGAAGGACGGGACGCCTTTAGCCGTTAAAGGGCAGGGGGCGGCGGATTCTACGGAGTCCATCGTGCAGCGACTGAACGAATCCCTGACCGATTGCTTTATCACTTCGGGCCATGCGAGCGAGACGGAGTGGCAGCCTGGCTACCGTTACCGCAACGGCATCTTCACGCACCGCGACGGCGTGCTCGTGGGCAAGTCGCTCGATGGTAAGATCCATGAGGTCCGCTCGCCTAATCCGAAGGTCTACCTCGCGGTCGGTAACTGCCTCATCGGTAACGTCCCCAAGAAGGAGGACTGCATGGCCTTGGCTTGGATGAATACCGGCGGGGCCTTGCAGATGCTCGGTTACGTCGAGCCGACCTGGTTTGGCTACGCCGGCTGGGGGGTGCTGGATTACTTCGTTGAGCAACCCGGCCGTTTCAACGTCAGCGAGGCCCGCCTCGCTAATCACCATGCCTTGCTCTGGACCTTAGGTGAGGCCAAGGCTGGCCGCCTTAAGGCCAATATCCGCGGCCTTGAGTTCGACCAGAATGTGACCGTTCTCTACGGCGACCCTAAGTGGTCGGCGAAGATGGCGCCGGGCCCCCTCCGCTGGGAAGAGACTCTGGTTGAGGGCACGAACGGGGAATGGACCTGGACGATCACCCCGAAAGCTGGGGCGGGGACGTTTACCCCGGTCGATACGAACGGCTCCGAGCGGGGCGGTCGCCCGCTGGTCGCTTTTCTGCCCCGCCATGCCGCGGGCTGGGAGGTCTTGTCGGGTCAGGAGCGGAAGCCCATCGCCGCCGACGATTTTGTCCTCCTGCCGAACCCTGGTCCGGCTTGGCCTGCGCCCGAGCGCCTCGTTATCCGCCTGCGGAAGCGCTGAGCAGGTCGGTCGAAATATATTTAAATAATTTCCCCGTACCCCTTGTGCGTTTTTTGCAGGGGGGTTATGATGGGGTATGCGTAATTCCGTTTTACTCGCTTGGTCTATGGTGGCGATCGTGGCCATGGTCATCGTCCTGCAGGTCAGCGTAGACGGCCCGGTCTTGGCTGCGGCCGCACCGAAGGTGGCTTCCGCGCAACCGGAATCGGCGGTGAGCGTACCGCCAGTGGTGGTAGCGAAAGCGGAGACAGCCGCGAGTTATCTGCTTAAGATGGAGCAAGAATATTGGCCCGAGCTGCAGCGAAAGGCAGCGGCTGGTGACGCCGAAGCCCAATGGCAGTTTGGCTTTACGGAGATGAGAGGAACTTTCGGTGAGCCCGATGTCGAAGCTGGTATCCGCTGGATGGAGAAGGCGGCCGCACAAAAGCACGGCCGAGCCCTGAATAGCCTCGGGGAGGTCTATACCACTGGTGAAATGATCCCGCAGGATTATCCCAAGGCGATTAGCTATTTCCAGTCTGCTTGGGCTGCAGGTGAACCGATGGGCATTCTCAACTTGGGCATCTTGTCCGAGTACGGGGAGGGTCGGAAGAAGGATAACGCCGAAGCCGTGCGTTGCTATCGTTTGGCCGACGATAAGGGTTCGGCGGCCGCACTGACCCGGCTCGGAGCGATGTATGCGGAGGGAGACATCCTGCCGAAGGACCTGAAGCAGGCCGTGGCATGCTACCGCGCGGCGGCGGCCAAGGGCTCGGCGGATGCCTGGCATAATCTTTCGGTCATGCATCGCAGCGGGATTCACGTGCCTTTGGACAAGGCAGAGGCCCTCGTATGCGCGGAGAAGGCCTGGGCCGCTGGCGGCGCCGATGGGGCGCTCATGGCCGCTGACCTGTTGGTTGAACTCCGGCAAGACTACCCTCGCGCCATGGCTTACCTCACCGTCTATATGGCTAGGAATCGCTCGCCAGAGGCCGGCGAAGAGGGCATGCAGCGTTTAAAATCCTGGGATAGCGAACTTAAGACCGAGGCCGACAACCTTAAGTTCCGGGAGCTCCTCGATGCGTTATTCCTGGAGGAATGGCGTCGCCGTTCCAAGGAGATCTTCGGTCGCTGATTAGGCGCCGACGTTCTTCTTGATGTCTTTGAGCTGCTGGAACTCCGGCTTGGCGGTGTAGAACTTATCCAGCGGGTAGCAGCCGGAAATGAGTCCATTACGCGGGGCAGTCGTACAGTCGCTGAAGGTACGGCAAATGAGCTTGGTCTCGAGCGCGCCGTTCTTCGCAGCGTCGGCGAGCATCGTGGGGTAACTGAGGACGGCGCGGCCGACGCCTACGAGGTCGGCACCGCCGCTGCGAAGGATATGTTGCGCGAGGTGTGGGAGGTATTCCTGGACGTAGCTAAGTCCAGAGCTGACGATGACCATGTTGGTCGGCGCATGGGCGCGGACTTCGCGCACGACGCGGACTTGGCGGGCGACATCAATCAGCGGGTCGTGCGCCGGCTGGTAACCGTCGCTGGGCGGGTAGGCGGCGGGCCGCTGGATGTGAGGGTTATAGTAAGGCGAGCCCGCCGTGGTGTTGAGAACCTTTACGCCGAGTTCCCCGAGCAGTTGCACGAAGGCGAAGGTCTCGGTGAGGTCGATGTCGATGGGGTTCGCCTGGTTCACGCCGAAGGCGTAACGATAAGGGAGGCAGGCTGCGTAGTCTTCGGGTATGCCAGGTCCAAGTTTACCGGGCTGCGAAAGCGCCGGGTCCGGACGGAACGGGACCATGTCAAAGAGGCTCAGACGCACGCCGATATCGATGGGGTTACCGTCGGCCCGGATACCAGCGATGATGTCGCGTAGGATGCGGGTGCGGTTCTCGAAGGAGCCGCCAAACTTGCCCGGGCGCGTGTGGGCACCGAGGAATTCGTGGAGCAGGTAGCCATGGCAGTGCTTGATATCGACGAAGTCAGCCCCGCAGGCACGGGCGACTTTGGCGGCACGCACGTAGCAACGGATGAGCTCTTCGACGTCCGCGTCAGTGAGGACCTGATCGTCTGACGTCACATTAAATTTCTTGTCTAGCAACGGGTGACGAAAGGCCACGCGGGATTCCCACTTCTTCTTATCATTTGGTCGACAGAAGCGCCCCGAGTGCGTGAGCTGAAAGCCGATGACGAGGTCGTCGGTGGTGCCCCACTGGGCCAAGTGCGCGGTCTTGAGAATATCGACGAGTTCTGTGATGCCGGCCTGGTTCTCCTCGTTGAGGATGAGTTGGTTGGTGTTGGCCCGGCCATCGGCGCGGACGGCCATGGCTTCGGCCCCGCAGATGAGCTTGGCGCCGCTCGCGCCGAAGCGCTGCCAGCGCCGCTTCATCTCGGGGGACGTACCGCCCGTCGTGGTGCCGTCCCAGCCTTCCATCGGATGGATGGCGATACGGTTACCGATACGCTTACCGTTAATCAGCACGCGTTCGACGGGGTGGGAGAGGGGGTTGCCGTTACCAGCTTCAATGGTGTCCTCCATCGGCAGGTCGATACCGAGGGTGGCGCAGTGGGCACGGAAATCCGCGACCGTTTTGAGCGACGCGACACGGGTGAGCTTAAAGGGAGTCATCGAAAGGGTGTGGTTTAAAGACCTGGGATATCGAGGCGCTTAGCCACGCGGCGGGGGCGGAGTAACGCTTCGCGCATGCGAGCCCCCTCGTCGGCGCCCCGGAGGTCCGTGCAGGCCGGGTGGGCTTCGGGTGCGGCCAAGATGCCGAGTTCGTGGAGGAGATGGGCGGTGCTGTGCTTATAGGCCGCGGCACTGTGCTGGCCGTTGAGGCGGAAGACTTGGTCTTCGAGCGATTGGAAGCATTCGAAGACCTTGTAGACGCGCGTGTCGAAACGACCGGTGCCGGTCGGGAACTTTTTGCCGGGCACACCGTCCTCGAGCCACATGTCTTTGGCCGCGCAGATTAACGGTGCCGCACTACTCGACGCGCCAATCAGCAAGGGCAGGCCGGTCTTGATCGCTGTGGCGATGCCGTAGTCGTCGCCGCTATGCGGAGAGAAATCGAGTTTCAGGTCTTTGCACATCGCTGCCCAGTAGAGGAAGTGCGGCTCATCGAGCGTGCTGATTTTACCCCCGACGAACTTCGGGTGGATGGCCAATTGGTGGAGAAGCCAGGGTTCGTAAGGCGTCGCCCAGGGGACGAACGAAGGCTCGAGTGCATGCACGATACCGGGGCGGATGAGCCATTCGGCAATCTGGTAATAACCGTCGCGGCGACGTTCGGGGTCCAAGGAGTTCAGGCCTTTGGACGTCATGACCATGACCTCGCAGTTCTCATGGGCCTGCACGATGTCGATGAGGGCGCGGTAACGTTCGGCCTTGAAGTCCGTATCTTGGGCGGCGCCGCGGGCGGTTACCCCCGCGATAAACTTGCGATCCGGGAAGGCGGCGCGGAAGCGACGGAGCACTTCGGCATACATCGCATCATCGAGGTCAAAGATATACCCCGTGTCGGCGTTGAGCACCGGCACAAGTTCCACGCCGTAGTGTTCGGCGGCGGCGTATTGCCAGCGGAGGGCGGCGACAAAGCCTTCCCAGTCGGGTTGCTTATCTTTAAAAGGCAGTAGGGCGGCGGCGCACAGGCGAGCCCGGGTGCGGTGGTCGGCTAACTCCTCCTCGGACGTCCAAGCCCATTTCGTCGCGGACCAAGGCGTGGTCGGGGTAAGGTCCTCGGGGCGGGAGATGAGTGGCTTCATGACGACGTCGGAAACCCTAACAGTATTTATATCGGTTGAGGAAGTTTTGTTTCGGAAGGGGGTGGACCCCAAATCGCCCCTTGAAGGCGCTCAGTATTACCCTCAGAACTTTGGCACCCCGCCTATGAGCTCAACTACCGAGTCTGACCCGCGCTCCCAAGCCATCTCGGGCGGGATGCAGATGACCTTAGTGGCAGGATTTCTTGGCTGGATGATGGATGGCTATGAGCAGGCAATCTTTCCGCTCTTAGCGAGCCCTGCACTGAAGAGTATGGTGCCGGTCGACGTGCTGTCCGCCGGTCCGGCGGCGGTTAATGCTTGGGTGGGTGGTTGGATGGGGTGGATCACCGCCGCCTTTTTGGTGGGTGCGGCCTTCGGTGGCGCGGCCTTCGGCTGGTTGGGCGATCGGGTTGGGCGCATCCGTGCGATGTCCCTAAGTATCCTTTTCTATTCGATCTTCAGCGGGGTCTGTTATTTTGCCCAGGATCCGCTCCACCTGATGGGCGCACGTTTCTTGGCGGCTCTAGGCATGGGCGGCGAATGGGCGTTGGGCGTGGCTCTCGTCATGGAGGCTTGGCCGGAGCGTCACCGCTCGAAAATGGCCGCCGCCATCGGCATGGCCGCCAACCTCGGCATGGTGCTCGTCGGCTGCGTCGCCATCGCCTATCCGGCTTCCGCTGATTCTTGGCGGATCCATTTCTTGATCGGTGCCTCGCCGGCTATTATCACTTTGTTTATTCGCTTCTTCGTACCGGAGTCAGAGAAGTGGAAGCGTGCTTCCGAAAAGGCCGCCGTCGAGCCGCCGCGGTCCAAGTTCAGTGAAGTCTTCGGGGGTGAGTTTCGGCGGGCGACCTGGGGCGCCATCCTGATGGTCTCGGTCGTGTTCGTTGGCACTTGGGGGGCGGTCCAATGGATACCGCTGTGGATCACCGAACTGGCGGGGCCAAAATTCCCTCAGGCCAAGGCCTATGCGATGGTGATTGTATCGCTCGGCGCGTGCGTGGGGACCGTCTTGGCTCCCCTTTGCTTAGCCCGTATCCCGCGGCGTTTAGGCTATCAACTACTCTGTTTATTCGCCTGTGCTTCGACGGCATGGATCTACCGCACGCCCGCGAGCTGGGATGGGCAGCTTTTATTCGAGGTATTTCCAGCTTTCTTGGCGCTGAAGATTTTCGTCCTCGGCATGACGGCGACCGCGTTCTTCGGCTTCATGCCATTATATTTACCCGAACTCTTCCCGACCCGCGTGCGGGCGACGGGTCAGGGTATCTGCTACAACACGGGCCGCTTAGTCGCGGTGCCGTTCGTCCTGCTCGGCGGTTATCTGGTGAATGTTTTGGGGGGCTATCAGCAAGCCGCCGCCGCCATCACCTTAGTTTATTTGGTGGGTTTAGGCATTGCTTACCTAGGTCGCGAGACGGCGGGCCAAGCCTTGCAGGACTAAGCCATGGCCGTTAATCCGCATGACGTCCGTATCCGGGCGGTTCGCTGGTATGCCTTACCGGTGAAGACACGCGTGCCGCTGAAATTCGGACGAGATACTTTGACCGAAGTCGTCTGCGCGCGGGTGTGCCTAACCGTTTCAAGGGCCGACGGCACGCGGGCGCAAGGGTGGGGTGAGACGCCTTTAAGCGTCCAGTGGGTCTGGCCTTCATCTTTGTCCTATGCGGTACGTCTAAACGCACTGCAGGATTTTTGCGATCTGCTGGCCGAGGCCTATGCACAGTTTCCCGCCCGCGGGCATGCGATGGAGATTGGCCATGACTTTCTGGAGGCCGTCTTGCCAGCGCTGCTGAAGAGCTTCAATGAAACCCTGCCGCCAGGCGTGCGTATTCCGAAGCTCGCCGCGTTAGTCTGCGCCTCCGCCTTCGACCTGGCCCTCCATGATGCCTATGGCGTCGCGAACGAGGTGCCGACGTACGAGACGTATCGGCAGCCTTGGATGAACCACGACCTCGCGGCTTTCCTGCAACCCGCGGCGGATGCCCCAACGGTCTCTTTTGCGGGCCAGTTCCCGGTCGACTACTTCCGGACTCCACCGGTGACCTCTTTGTTGGCTTGGCACCTCGTGGGTGGGCTCGATTACCTGACTATTGCTGAAGCCGGAGCGAACCTCGTGGCCGATGCTTACCCGAGTAGTTTAGATGAATGGATACGTCGTGACGGACTCAAGGCCTTGAAGGTGAAGCTGCGCGGCGATGACGCCGTGTGGGATTTTGAACGCCTGCAACGCGTCGCTGAAATTGGCCTGGCCGGCGGCGTCGAGTTGTTCACGGCCGACTTTAATTGTACCGTGACCGACCCCGCCTACGTCAATGGCGTGCTCGACCGTGTGAAAGTCGAACTCCCCGCGCTGTGGTCCCGCCTGAGCTATGTCGAGCAGCCGTTCCCCTACGAACTCGAAGCGCATCGCATTGACGTCCATTCCGTCAGCAATCGTTGCCCGCTGTTCCTCGACGAAAGTGCGCATGACTGGCGCATTGTGCGGCTTGGCCGCGAACTGGGCTGGACGGGCGTGGCGCTGAAGACCTGCAAGACGCAGACGGGAGCGTTACTCAGCCTCTGTTGGGCCCGCGCGCACGGTATGCAGTTAATGGTGCAGGACCTCACGAATCCGATGTTGGCCCAGGTCACCCATGTTCTGCTCGGCTTGCACGCCCCAACAATCGCGGGAATTGAAACGAATGGCATGCAATTCTATCCAGCGGCTTCGGCTCCCGAGGCGCAGGTGCACCCTGGCCTCTATCTCCGCCAGGGCGGACAGGTCGACGCTGCCACCGTGGCGGGTCCGGGCTTTGGTTATCGGGTGGGCGAAATCTCCCGTAGCCTGCCAGCGCCCCGTGTCTCCTTCCCAGCTTGATTCAATCGGCTTGCGGGCGGGTAGGGGGGTGCCCTTATGCTATTAATCTTATCACCCCTATGACCTCCCGTCTGCTCCTCCTTTTGGCCCTCGCCGCTTCGGCTTTGGCGGCTGACGCTCCCAAGCGTAAGATTCTGTTCTTCACCAAGTCCTCCGGCTTCGAGCACGACGTGATCTCCTATAAGAAGGGTATGCCCAGTTTCGCTGAGAAGCAGCTGAGTGAACTCGGTAAGGAGAATAACTGGGAATTCGTCTTCTCGAAGGACGGCTCGAAGTTCTCGCCCGAGTACTTGGCACAGTTTGACACCGTGATGTTCTACACCACGGGCGACCTCTGCTCCCCTGGGACCGACAAGAACCCTCCGATGTCTCTCGCCGGCAAGCAGGCGCTCTTTGACTTCGTGAAGGCTGGCAAGGGCTTCGTCGGTACGCACTCCGCCTCGGACACCTTCCATACCGATAACGAGTCGCAGAAGGGCCCCGAGCGCTTCAAGAACCATGGCGACAAGGCCGACAGCTATGTCTGCTTCCTCGGGGCCGAGTTCATTCGCCACGGCAAGCAGCAAGTCGGCGTGAATAAGATCGTTGACCCGACCTTCCCAGGCTTCGCCAAGCTCGGTGATAGCTTCTCCTTCCTGGAAGAATGGTACACCCTTAAGGACTTCCGTCCCGATATCCATGTGTTGACCACCTTTAATGAACCGGCCCTCGAGGGGGACGACTATAAGCGTCCGGCCTTCCCGAATTGCTGGGCTCGTCACGAAGGCAAGGGTCGCGTGTTCTATACGGCCATGGGCCACCGCGAAGACGTTTGGACCAATGCCACCTTCCGCCAAATTCTGGTGGGCGGTCTCTCTTGGGCTAACGGCGATGCGAAGGCACCCGATATGTCCCCCAACCTCTTGAAGGTCGCCCCTGGTGCCATGACCAACCAGCCCTACACGGCTCCCGCTCCGGCCAAGGCCGCGCCCAAGAAGGCCGACGCTAAGAAGTAAGTCCTTTTGTAAGGCGGGCCCAGTGGCCCGCCTTCTTTCTTTGCGACCATGACTACCATTCCTGCCGAAGCGACGAAGCTGAGCGAGCTCACGGATCAGCAGAAGAAGTCAGGCTTGGCGGCTTGGTTGGGCTGGTTCTTTGATGGGCTTGATCTGCACCTCTACACGCTCGTCGCCACGGTCTTCGTCGCGCAGCTACTGGGAACAGAGACGGCTGATCCGAGCGTCCGGAAGTATGGCGCCTTCATCATGGGCGCTTTCCTGCTGGGCTGGGCGCTGGGTGGAGCCGTCTTTGGTTATATTGGCGACCGCTTAGGTCGGAGTCGTACGTTGGTCCTGACCGTCCTGACTTATGCGCTGTTCACGGGCTTGGCTTTCTTTGCCCAGAACTGGTGGCAGCTGATGATTTTCCGCTTCCTGGCGGCGTTGGGTATTGGTGGCGAGTGGGCCATCGGGGCCTCGTTACTTTCCGAGACGTGGCCCAAGAAATGGCGGCCCTGGATTGCCGCTGTCCTGCAGTGTGCAGTCAATTTCGGCATCTTAGCCGCCATTCTGTCGGTCGCACTCATGGGCTATTTTGTGGATTTGGATAAACAACCCAAGTGGGTCTTCCTTATCGGAGTATTGCCGGCTTTCGTGACCTTATGGATTCGGCATGCGGTGCCCGAGACGGACGAATGGAAATCGGAAGCTGGTCGCCGCCAGGTCCCCCCGTTGTCCGACCTCTTTGCTCCCGGGATTCGTCGCTCCACTTGGTTGGCGGTGGCAATCTGCGCCATCTCGCTAACCGGTCACTGGGTCTTCATGTATTGGCAGCAGGCCTTCATTAAGACGCATCCTGGGGTGTCGGCCGTCGATCAGGGAGGCGTCATTAAATGGGCCCTGTTCACTGTGATTGCATGTTCGGTATTGGGGAATTTCGCCTCGGGCTGGGCCGCCCATCGTTTCGGTTATGGCCGTGCCTTGTGCGGATTCTTTAGTGCTTACTTCCTGTTAATGGCGGTAGCCTTCTTCTTTAGTTGGAGCCTGCCAGTAACCTTCGCCTTCTATGGCGCCATTGGGTTCTGTCAGGGGGTCTTTGGGCTCTTCACGATGTGCTTGCCGCCGCTCTTTCCGACGCTTCAGCGCACGACAGGGGCGGGCTTCTGTTACAATATTGGTCGGGTTTTTTCGGCCATCGGCGTGGTCTTCTTCGGACTGGTATCCATGGAGATTGGGCAATGCCTACTTTACGCTTCCTTCCTCTTTATTCCGGCGGCCATCTTAGCCCTTTGGTTACCGCAGCCAGAATAGTTGGCGGGGGTAGGTTGGGCTTGTTTCCGCTGGGGGTGTTCCTATGCTGATGGCGTGACGCTGAAACAAAAAGTAAGGTTGTTCGTCAAAATTCAAGCTGCCACTTTCGCCATCGGCTTGGCGTTCATCATCCGCGAGAACGCGGAACACGGCTTTACGTTGCAGATGACCTACGATCATGTGCAAGAGGCCTTGTTTGGGGATGCGGGGCTGAATCGTACGCGGTGGCTCTTCCTACTCCCGCTGTTCGGTACATTTCTTTATTTCCTACGGACCGATCGCCGGCCGCGGAACTTGAAGCAGGTCTTCTTCAAGTGGAGTATTCTTTTCCTGATTGTGGAGTTTATCACGGAGTGGACCACGAATGGTTGGGGGCAGGCGACGACGAATTTACCGGTCTTCTTGGTCCGTTACGCCGCAGGCGGAACCTTGGCGGCTGCGGTTTGGTGGTTGATCGAGAGATCGCCCCGTACCCACCCGGATAGTTTCTATAAACCCCATGGGAACCATCATGGTCATGGCCATGGGCACGCGTCGCCGTCCGTGCCGCCGACCGTACCGACCAAGCGCGGTCACTGAGCGAAACTTTACTTTTGGCCGAGCCCGCAGATAGCCTTGAACTCGGCGGCCATCACTGGGGTGACGGAAAGTCGGTTGCCAGGCCGCAAGATGAGCATCTCCCCGAGGGCTTTGCAGGTCCGGAGGTCGGGAAGGGTAACGTGGCGCTGGAAGGTCTGGTGATAGGCGACTTCAACGCAACTCCAGCGCGGGTCTTCGCGGGGGGACTTAGGGTCGTAGTATTCCGACTTTGCGTCGAACTGCGTGGGGTCGGTGAACGCTGCCTTCGAGATTTTCGCCACGCCAGCGATGCCGGGTTCGGGACAGTTAGAATGGTAGAAGAGCACGAGGTCACCCACGGCGGCGGCCCGCATAAAGTTGCGGGCTTGGTAGTTACGCACGCCCGTCCAAGGCTCCGTCCTACGGGTGCGGAGCTGCTCGAATGAGAATTCGTCTGGTTCCGATTTCATCAACCAATAGCGCATGCGGTCACGGTGGTGGTCCGCCGGTTTTTGACAAGCGTCTTGGCGACCTAAACCTTGCCCTGTGCCTGTGGGGTGCCCTAATGACCCTATGCGCCTGTTGGATTCCCATTGCCATCCGATCACCGCGGTCCGCGCGGGGACACTCGGGCCTTGGCTGGAGCAGGTGAAGGCCGCCGGGGTCGAAGGCGTCGTCGCGATTGGGACCGACCTCGATGACTGGTCCGACTACCGTCGGTTGACCCACGATCACCCTAACTTTTTCCGGCATACCGTTGGACTGCACCCCTGCCATGTGACCGAGGGCTGGGAAGATACCGTCACGGCGTTATCACCGTTCTTCGCCGACTCGGTGGCGCCCGCCGCGTTGGGCGAGATTGGCTTAGACTACTTTCGACTCCCCGCCGATGTCGCCGAGGCAACACAGGTCAAGGCTTGGCAACAGCTCGCCTTCCGCCGGCAATTGGCGTTAGCCTATCAGTTCGATTGCCCCATCGTCATCCATTCGCGTCACGCCTTCGCGGATTCCGTTCAACTCATCGACGAGAGCGGCGTCGATTGGCGTAAGGTTGTCTTCCACTGTTTCGTCGAAGGGCCGGACGCCGTTCGTGAGGTCAATCGCCGCGGCGGGCGCGCGTCCTTCACGGGGATTATTACTTACAAGAACGCGGACGAAATCCGCGCGGCGCTCAAGGCCCAAGGTCTGGCCCGCTTAATGTTGGAAACGGATGCGCCGTACCTCGCCCCGCTCTCCGTGCGGGGTAAAGAGAATACGCCCGCCTACCTGCCGGAGATTGCCGCCCAAGCCGCGGAGCTCCTGGGCTTACCCGTCGATGAAGTCGCCGAAGTGGCGACGCGGAATGCCCGCCAATTCTTTGGCTTCTGAGCAGCCGGGTGTGACACAGGATTGTCACCGAATTGGCGTGTTAAGCGCTCATTCGTCATTTATGATGCTAACCGATGACAAAGGCAAGGCATGGAGCGAATGTGGCAGATCTCCGCGCAGCGTTAGGTCCTTTGGGCTGGTCGGCCCCGCTTTTGGATCGCTTCTTTAAGGCGCGCGAATTCGACGAGTTCTTAGCGAGAATCATGGCTGCGGGTCGGCCGGATTTCTTTGCCAGTGCTAAAATCGAAGGACAGTTGTCGGCCTCATGGGATGACGGCTGTTTGGCGCGTATCCCCCGCCAAGGTCCGGTGGTCGTGATGGCCAATCATCCCCACGGACTAGCGGATGGGGTTGTGGCGATGGATTTCCTCTTGCGGGCTCGGCCGGATGCCTTGGTGGTCGGAAATAAGTGGTTGGCGCAGATTCCGGGCATCCGGCCTTGGTTGATTGAAGTGAATCCATTTGACCCAGACCAAGCTGACCTGGGGAACCTAGCGGGCACCCGGCGAATCCTCAGCCATCTTAAGGCCGGCGGGTGTATCCTGACGTTTCCCGCGGGCGAGGTATCTAATCTATCTTTAAAGCACCGTGCCGTCCGTGACCCAGTCTGGTCACCGCAAGTCGTGCGTCTGGCCCGGCGGGCCAATGCCTCCATCGTGCCGCTGCATATTTCGGGCGGTAACTCGTGGCTCTTCTATTCCTTGGGCCTGCTCCACCCAAAGGCACGTACCCTGATGTTGCTGCGAGAGTTTTTTTCGCACCGTGGTAAGGTTATCCACCTCCGGACCGCGAAGGCCGTGCCCTCAACGCAGCTCACCGATCACCCGGACGATGAGGAAGCGACCAGTTTAATGCGCTTGCGTTGCGAGTTGTTGTCCAATCGGGAGTCAGCGGGCAAAGTTGCGGAAAGAAAAAAGCAGACGGAGGCCTGGGCTCCGTTAATTGCTCCCATTAAGCCGGCCTTGCTGCGGGCGGAACTGGAGAGCCTGCCGTCGGAGGACTGCTTGCTGACCAGCGGACATTTCAAGGTCTATCGTTTTCTAGGTTCGGAACTTCCGCATACCTTGCGGGAAGTCGGGCGCTTACGTGAACTTACTTTTCGTTCCGTCTCCGAGGGCTCGGGGAATGAATGCGACCTCGACCCCTTTGATGCTTGGTACGACCAACTCATCCTCTGGGACGATCAGACGAGCCAGATTGTCGGCGGTTACCGACTGGGTCCCACGGATCGTATCCTGCCGCTGAAGGGTAAGCACGGCATGTACACCTCAACGCTCTTTGACTTCAAGGGGGACTTTTTCCGCCGGATGGACCCCGCCTTGGAGATGGGTCGCTCCTTCATTCGCGCGGAGTATCAGCGTAAGCCGACGAGCCTGCCCCTGCTGTGGCGCGGTATCGGTCGCTATGTCGCCCGTTTCCCCCAGTATCACCTCTTGTTCGGGCCAGTGAGTATCAACCCGGAGTACGGCCAAGCCTCGAAGCAGCTCATCCTTTCATACCTGCAGAATAACCGTTCGGCGGACGACTTGGCACCCTTGGTGCGCGGCAAGAACCCGCCGCGGGCGATGAGTTTGCACGCCGACGACCTCGAGGTTCTCCAAAAAAGCGCCTTTGATTTAGAGCATGTGTCCGGCTTAGTGAGCGATCTCGAGCCTGATGCGAAATCGCTGCCCGTTTTGCTGAAGCACTACCTCAAACTCAATGGTCGCCTCATTGCCTTTAACGTCGACGAGAGTTTTGGCGGATGCCTCGATGGGCTCATCGTGGTCGACCTAACGACGACCGACTCCAAACTACTCGCCGCCTACATGGGGGACGAGGGTGCCAAGGCTTTCTTGGATTACCACGATTGCGACCCCACCCAAGCGTGAGGCAACAAAAAGGGCAGGCCGTGCGGCCTGCCCTGATCGGTCTCTGTTCGGTTGCTTAGGCCTTCGCTAGCGCCTGTTCGAGGTCCGCGATGATGTCCTCGATGTCTTCGAAGCCCACGGAAAGACGGACGTAGTCGTCGGTGACACCCGCGGCCGTGCGTTCTTCTGCGGAGAGCTGGGAGTGCGTCGTGGAAGCTGGGTGGATCGCGAGCGAGCGGGCATCACCAATGTTGGCGACGTGGCTGTGGAGCTGAAGCGCGTTGATAAACTTGCTACCGCCTTCGTGGCCCGACTTCACGCCGAAGCCCACGAGAGCGCCGAAGCCGTTCGTCAGGTACTTCTTGGCGAGGTCATGGTACTTCGAAGACTTCAGGCCAGGGTAGTTGACCCATTTCACCTTTGGGTGCGCTTCGAGGTACTGGGCGACCTTCAGCGCGTTGGCGCAATGTCGTTCCATGCGGAGGTGCAGCGTCTCGAGGCCCTGGATCAGTAAGAAGGCGTTGAACGGTGAGAGACAGCTGCCGACGTCGCGGAGGAACTGCAGGCGCATCTTCATGATGAACGCGATGTTGGCACCGCCGGCGGGCGCGAAGGCCTTGAAGGCTTCCCAGTGCGGTAGGCCGTGGTACGACATGTCGGGTTCAGTGAAGCCGGGGAACTTACCGTTGCCCCAGTTGAAGTTGCCGCCGTCGACGACGATGCCGCCGATTGAGGTGCCGTGGCCGCCGATGTGCTTCGTCGCCGAGTGGACGACAATATTGGCGCCGTGCTCGAATGGACGGTTCAGGTAAGGGGAGAGGGCGGTGTTATCGATGATGAGGGGGACGCCGACTTCTTGGGCAATCTTCGCCACCTCGGCGAACGGGAAGATGTTGAGGCGTGGGTTGCCAAGGCCTTCCCCATAGAAAGCTTTGGTGTTCGACTTCACGGCCTTGCGGAAATTCTCGGGATCGTCTGCATCGACGAAGGATACTTGGATGCCGAGCTTGGGCAGGGTGTAGTGGAAAAGGTTGTAGGTACCGCCGTAGAGTTGAGCGACCGAGACGATATGGTCGCCCGCGCCGGCGATGTTTAGGATGGAAGCCGTGATGGCCGCCTGACCCGACGAGTGGGCGAGGGCGCCCGAGCCACCTTCGAGGGCCGCCAGCCGCTGCTCGAGGACATCGGTGGTCGGGTTCATGATGCGGGTGTAGATGTTACCGAGTTCTTTTAGGCCGAAGAGATTGGCCGCATGTTCCGTATCACGAAACTGGTAGCTCGTCGTTTGGTAGATGGGGACGGCGCGCGCACCCGTGGTCGGGTCAGGCTTCTGACCGGCGTGGAGGGACTGAGTGCCAAGGCCGTGCTTCTTAGGTTCATTCATGGTGGGTAGGGAAGGGAGCCTTTTATCTTCGGTTGACGGTGCGGGAACAAGCCGTTTTCGGGGCTATGACGCTTCCTTCTCGCCCTTGGGGGGCGTTCTTTCCTATTTCTTGGCCCTGCTATGGCCCTTTTTCTGCATGACACCATGAGCCGCGAGTTGCGGCCGCTCCTGATGAAGCCCGCCCGTGCGGCCTTCGGGATGTATTGCTGCGGCCCGACGGTCTATGGCCCGGCCCATATTGGCAACTTCCGCACCTTTACCGTCCAAGACGTCCTCCGGCGCACCTTGGAGGTCGCAGGCCTCCGGGTGAAGCACGTTCGCAATATTACGGACGTCGACGATAAGACCATTCGCGGTGCCCAGGCGGCGGGTCAGACCTTGACGGCGTTCACGCAGCAGTGGACGGATAAGTTCCATCACGATTGCCAAGCCTTGGGTTTATTGGCTCCGCACGTGGAGCCCAGCGCGGTCGCGCATATCCCGCAGCAGGTCGCGATGATCAAAGCCCTCGTTGAGCGGGGCCATGCTTACGTCGCCAAGGATGGGTCGGTTTACTTTAAGGTCTGCACGTGTAAGGACTACGGTAAGCTCACGCACTTGGATTTCTCCAAGCTCGAGACGCAGGGCACCAATAGCGCAGGCGAAGCGAACGACGCCGACGAATATGAACGCGAGTCGGCTTCTGACTTTGCCCTCTGGAAGTCCCGTAAGCCTGAAGACGGCGCGAATTTCTGGCCGAGCCCGTGGGGCGAAGGCCGGCCTGGTTGGCACATCGAGTGCTCGGCGATGTCGCTCGAACACCTCGGGGCGACGTTTGACCTACACGGGGGCGGCATCGACCTCTGCTTCCCGCACCACGAAAACGAGATTGCCCAGACCGAATGTGCGACCGGCATTCAAGGCTTTGCGGCGCACTGGTTCCATAGTGCTCACCTGCTCGTCGACGGTGACAAGATGTCCAAGAGTAAGGGTAACCTCTATACCTTAGACCAACTCATCGCGAAGGGCTTCACCACCACCGAGGTCCGCTATGCGCTCATCGCCGGCCACTACCGGAGCTCCCTCAACTTCACCTTTAAGGGGGTAGAGGACGCCCATTCCGCCCTCGCCAAGCTCGAGCGCGGCACCGATCGCTTGTTGGTTGCCGCTGGGTTTACCCGGGCGGAGTTCCTTCCCCCTGCCACCCAAGAGACCCAGACTGCCTGGGGGCGCTTCCAGCATGCCTGGGAAGTCCTGCAAAACGACCTAAACGTGCCCGGTTGCCTCGGGCAGGTCTTCACCGTTTTGGCGGACAAGGACGAGCCGACCCCGGCGCAGGCCCGCCAAGACCTCTCTGGCCTGGCCAAGATTCTCTACGCCCTCGGCCTAACCCTCTTCACGGCGGCCCCCGTTGCGGCCGCCCCCGCCGAGGTCGTCGCCTTGGCGGCCCAGCGTTGGGCGGCTAAGCAGGCCAAGGACTTTGCCGCCGCTGACCGCCTCCGCCAGGAGCTGACGGCCCTCGGCTGGGCGATGCTGGACCGCAAGGATGGGTACGACCTGAAGCCGGTTTAGCTCTTCAGGATTGTTGATAAGTGTCCGTTGAAAGGCTCGCCGCGGCGGTCAGTCTTCAGGCTTCCTTATGTCCAACGACAAGCCCGCCCGTCCGGTCAACTTCACGCTCCTGCCTTCCCTCGCATTTCTCCTCTTCGGTGTCGCGTTCGCGTTCGCGTTCGTGATCGCTTCCGACAAGATGGGGAAGTCGATCGGGCAGTTTAAGAATAATCGCCCTGAAATCACCGTCAAAGGCGTTGCCACGCTGGATGTGCGCTCTGGTCAAGGTTCGCTTAACGCCACGTTGACGTGGCGTGGTGAAAATTTCAATGAAGGCCGGGCGGCGATGTTGGCCCAGCGCGCCGCCGTGCAAAAGCTACTGAAGGAAGCAGGTTTTGCGGACAATGAAATCGTCTTCTCGGCTTCCGAGAACACGCGCTTGGAAGCGGCGGTCTTTACCGAGTTCGCTCCCAATCAAGATGGCGTCCGCACGCCGATTCAGCGCGCGCCGATCGACTTTAATCGCTTTGCGCGCGGGAAGGTTCCCGAGTTTATCTTCAGCCAGTCCTTCACGATCGAAACTCCGAATGTCGATCGCGTCTTGGCGTTCTCGCGCCAGGAAATCTACCTTGAGCAGGGGGTGGCACTCGCCCGGGGTACGCCCATTTTTCGTTTGGTGAAGCTGAATGAGTCCAAGCAGGAACTCCTGGAGGCTGCGGCGAAGGACGCTCAGCGCCGGGCCGCCATCATGATCGCCGGGTCGGGCTCTAAGGTCGGATCTTTGTTGGATGCCTCGCAGGGGGTGATCCAGATTTGCGCCAAGGACCGCGTGGGAGAGTCCGACGCCAACAGCATCGATTTCTACTCCATCGAGAAGACCATCCGCGTGGTGGTCACGATGCGCTTCGAAATCGTTAAGGAATAGCCAGAATCGGGGGTGGGCGGGGGCTTGCCTCCGTCCTTGCCCTCCGCCCCGGGAGTCCCTAGCGGTAAAGGACGCTTTGCCATCATGTCCTCCCGCCCGCAGATGACTCCCCTCGAGGAGATTCGCCACTCCGCCGCCCACATGCTGGGTGCCGCCGTGCTTCGCCTGTTCCCGCAGGCGCAGTTGGATATCGGGCCGCCGACCGACAACGGGTTCTACTACGACTTCGACCTCGACCACGCTTTCACGGCCGAAGACCTCGTTAAAATCGAGGAGGAGATGCGTCGTATCTCCAAGGAGAACCAGAAGTTCGAACGCTTTGAGTGCACCCTCGAAGAAGCCGATAAGCTCCTTCGCGAGCGCGGTCAAGTTGCCTACAAGCTTGGCCGCCTCGGCGACATCCCCGCCGGCGAGACGATTTCCTTTTATAAGAACGGCGAGTTCGTCGACCTCTGTGCCGGCACGCACGTCCGCTATTCTTCGCAGGTCAAGGCCTTCAAACTCTTGCACATCGCGGGCGCCTACCACCGTGGCAACGAGAAGAATAAGCAGCTGCAACGTATTTACGGCACCGCGTTCGCGACGAAAGAAGAACTCGAGCAGTCACTGGTTCGGGCCGAAGAGGCGAAGAAGCGCGACCACCGTCGCCTCGGTAAAGAACTGAAGCTCTTTCATATCGACGAGAAAGTTGGCCAAGGCCTGATTCTCTGGACGCCGAACGGTGCCGTCGTGCGCCAAGAGCTCCAGAACTTCATCTCGGCCCAGCTCTTCCAGACGGGCTACAAGCAGGTCTTCACGCCGCACATCGGCAACCTTGACCTCTACCGGACCTCCGGCCACTTCCCCTATTATAAGGACGCCCAGTTCCCGCCGCTCGTCGAGCGCGAGGCGATGGAGCTGCTCTCGAAGGAAGGCTGCGGTTGCGGTGAGCTGACCAATCGGCTCGAAGACGGTACGGTCCAAGGCTTCCTGCTGAAGCCGATGAACTGCCCGCACCACATCCGTATTTTCGCCTCGCAGCCGCATTCCTACCGCGATCTCCCAGTTCGCCTCGCCGAATTCGGTACGGTCTACCGCTGGGAGCAGTCTGGTGAACTCAACGGCATGACCCGCGTCCGTGGGTTCACGCAGGACGACGGCCACCTCTTTTGCACGGAAGACCAGGTCGGCCAGGAAGTCCTCGGTTGCCTGGAACTCGTCAAGGTCGTCCTTAAAACCCTTGGCTTAAATGACTACCGCGTCCGGGTGGGCCTGCGTAACCCGGATTCCAATAAGTATACCGGCTCGACTGAGAACTGGGATAAGGCTGAAGCCGCTTGCCGCTCCGCTGCCGCCACGTTGGGCGTCAGCTTCACCGAGGAAGCCGGCGAAGCCGCTTTCTATGGCCCGAAGATCGACTTCGTGGTGCGCGATGTCATCGGTCGCGAATGGCAGCTGGGGACGGTACAGGTCGACTTCAATTTGCCAGAGCGTTTTGAGCTTTCTTATAACGGCGCCGACAACAAGCCGCACCGTCCCGTGATGATTCACCGCGCCCCGTTCGGTTCCATGGAGCGTTTTGTGGGTATCTTGATTGAGCACTTTGCGGGCGACTTCCCGACTTGGTTAGCCCCTGAGCAGGTCCGGGTGATCTCGCTCAATGACGACCTTAACGCTTATTGCGAAGAGATCGGCGAAAAGCTCAAACAGGCCTGCATCCGGGCCACCGTCGATACCACTTCCGATAAGCTCGGCGCTAAAATCCGCCGTGCCGAAATTACCAAGGTCCCTCACATGCTCGTCATCGGCCAGAAGGAGAAGGATTCTGGCCTCGTGAATGTGCGCTCGCGGTCCGACAAAGCGTTCGAAGGGAACCGCCCGTTTGAAGAATTCCTCGGCCTCGTTTTGGCTGAGATCTCGGAACGGCGGCTCAAGGTGCACGTCCCGACGGCCCCGGCTCCGACTGTGCAGCCCAAGGCGTAACGCGTTTGACGCGGCAATTTGACCCGTTGAAGCCTCGGGTGAGGGTGGGGTAGGTGTTTCCCGATTGCACGCGGGAGGACCACCTGCCTACTTGTGGGTATGCCTCCGGCCCGTCCCAACTCTCGTCGCGACTTTTTGAAAGCCGCCAGCCTAGGCGGCCTTGCCTTCGGTGCCGCGTCCGTCCCGGCTTTGGGTGCGACGACCCGCGAAAGCGCTGCTAACTCAGCGCAACGTTTGGCTAAGAACGTCATCTTCATGGTGTCGGACGGGATGGGTATGGGGACGCTGTCCGCTGCCGTCGATTACCTGAAGCTCGTGCACCAGCGCGAGAGTCATTGGCTCCGGATGTACCGCGAATTCCCGGTGGTGCGTTCGCTCTGTGAGACCCACTCCGCGACGGGCTTAGTGACTGACTCTGCTGCCGCCGCCAGTTGCTGGGGGATTGGTGAGCGTGTCCAGAACGGCTCCCTCAATGTGACCGCGGATGGCCGCAAGCCCGTCACGATTCTTCAACGGATGAAGGCCGTGCGTAAGCGCACGGGTCTAGTGACGACGGCGACGGCGACCCACGCCACCCCCGCGGGTTTAGTCACAAACGTGAGTAAGCGTGAGGACCAAAAGGAAGTCGCCTTCCAGTATCTCGAACGTGGCGTGGACGTCGTGCTCGGTGGCGGCGCAACCTATTTCAGTGAGAGCCTCGTCTCCGCTTACAAGAAAGTTGGCTATGCCCACGTGACCAACCGTGCGCAATTGCTGGCCCACCGTGGAGCGGGCCCCTTGCTCGGATTATTTAGCAAGAATTACATCCCCATGGAAGTGGATCGGCTGAATCGCAAGGAACTTGCGGCCGTCACCCCGAGCTTGGCGGAGATGACGCAGGTGGCCTTAGCTAGCCTCCAGGGTGGCTCGGAAGGCTTCTTCCTGATGGTGGAAGGTGGTCGCATCGATCACGCCTGCCATGCCAACGATCCGATTGGTGCAATCCTTGATCAACTCGCCTTCGATGATGCCATCGCGACGGTACTGAAGTTTATCGCGACGAATCCAGACACGTTACTCATTGTCACGACCGACCACGGCACGGGCGGCCTGCAGGTCAATGGCGTTGGCAGCGAGGACTTTGATTCTAAGTTGCCTTCTTACAATGAGACGGACCGAACTTTCCTGCGCCTGACGCAGTTCAATCGCTCGTTGGAGCAAGTGAAGTTGGAGGCGAAGGACTTTAAGAAGCCGAAGGAATGGCAAGACCTCTTGGTCGCTGCCACCGGCCTCAATTTCAAGGCCGCTGACTTGGCTAAAGTCACCGGTATGAAGACCCTCACGGAGGCTATCCCGAAGTATTCGGGCATAGGTTTCACGTCGATGAATCATACCGGTGAGTTGGTGGAATTCAGCGCCATCGGCCCAGGCTCAGCCCTGTTTACGCCGTTCATGCGCAACGATCAGGTCCACGCCCACCTACTGCGCGCGACTGGTTTGGCCTAAGCGGTTTTAAGGGGGCACAAAAAAGGGCGTCCAATTGGACGCCCTTTGTGTTGGTTTAAACGAGGCTTAGTACTTCACGCCGCAGCCGTATGGCTTGGTCGTGGTGGTTTCAGGAGCCTTGCCGTCCTTGAGGGACTTGAGGGCAACGGCGACGTAGTTGGTAGCCTTTTCAATGTCGGCCGACTTAGCGGAGGGGATGCTGTCGATGGCGCCCTTGTAGGCGAGGTTACCCTTGGCATCGATGACGAAGCAGTGAGGGGTCACCTTGGCTTCATAGGCGCGAGCAATCTTGCTGCCTTCATCGTTGATGACGGTGCCAGGGTAGTAGCCATTCGCTTCATTCAGCTTGTGGCCGCCGGAGTTGATGACGAGCCAGACAGTGCCTTGGGCGATGGCGTCCTTCTGGGCGTTCTGCATGGCGCCGACGTCGTAGAACTTCTTCACGTAGGGGCAACCAGGGTTGTACCATTCGAGGACGACGGTCTTGCCCTTGAAGTCGGACAGCGAGACAGTCTTGCCGTCCTTATCTTTGGCGGTGAACTCAGGAGCGGGCTTACCGATTTCTACAGCGGCCGAAGCAGCTAGAGCGACGAAGCAAGCGAGGAGGGAGGTGAGGAGACGCATTGGGTGTTTTGGGTGTGAGGTGATTTGTAAGGGCTTCCTTACACATTACAACCCCGACGGTGTGCTGTCGTTACACTGTAACCACGGTTAAAGCCTGATTTTCGCCAATTTTTACTCATGGGTTGCCAAAAAGGACAAAAAGGGGGATTTAGACCCTGCTTATGGCAGACGCCCGTTCCACCGCCTTGGCTTGCGCCACTGAAGCCTCCCTCTGGGCGGACATCCACGCCCGTGCCCAAGTCGTGGCGCAGGCCGAGCCAGCGTTAGTGCCGATGCTCAAGCGCTACGTCCTGGACCGTGGGACTTTCGCGGAGGGTATCGTCCGTCGCCTCTCCGAGCGGATTGCTCCCACCGGTAACGACGTCGACTCTTTGGTGGCTGCCATGCAGCAGGCGATTGCCGCCGACCCAGAAATCCTCGCGCAGATGCGGGCCGATATTCGGGCTACCTTGGAGCGCGACCCCGCCACGGAGCATGCGTTGATCCCGTTTCTTTGGTATAAAGGTTTTCATGCCATCTCGCTGCATCGTTTGGCGCATTCGCTATGGAAGTCCGGCCGCCGGGAACTCGCCACACATCTGCAGTCGTTAATGTCCGAGCACTTAGCCGTGGATATTCACCCGGCTGCGTCTTTCGGTGTCGGCATTCTCTTGGACCACGCCACCGGCTTCGTCGCAGGTGAGACCGCCGTCGTGGGCGATAATGTTTCTTTCCTGCATGAGGTGACCTTAGGTGGCACGGGCAAGGCTCGCGGCGATCGTCACCCGAAGATCCGTTCGGGTGTGCTCATCGGCGCGGGGGCTAAGATCCTCGGCAACATCACCGTCGGCGAAGGCGCCAAGATTGGTGCTGGCTCCGTTGTCCTGAAGGACGTCGCCCCACATACCAGCGTGGCGGGCGTGCCCGCGGTCGTGATTGGTCGCACCTCGGTCGATGCCCCAGCGCTCGACATGGATCACTCCCTCTAAGCGATGTCCTCTGCCAATCGCCCGCAGGAACGTCCCGGCGACACCCGCGTCCTCGATTGCCTTTATCGCGTGGGCGCGTTCGTCAACGCGACCGAAGACCCCCGGGAAGCCCTCGACTTCATTCTGGCTGAGATCGTCCATAGCTTGAACGCTTCGAGCGCTTCGATTGCGTTACTCGAGCCGACGACGGGTTCGCTCCGAATTGAAGTGAGCAATGGGCTCGCTACCGACTCGATTCAACAGGTCATGGCGCAAGGGCAGGGTGTCACTGGTTGGGTCGCCTTACATGCACGGCCCTTATTGATTCCCGATGTCTCCAAGGATCCACGCTATATTGAGCTGCGCCAAGGCATTCGGTCCGAGTTGGCCGTGCCGATGGAGCTCATGGGGAACGTCATCGGCGTCGTTAATTGTGACTCCGATCGCTTGGCTGCCTTTACCGAGGCCGACGTCGCTTTCCTATCGCTGCTGACCAACGAGGCTTCCAAGGCCGTCGGTCGTATCTGGTTGCTCCGGCAGTTGCGTTCCAAGGCCGCCCAGTTGGAGGCGCTCGTTGGGGCTGCCCAAGAATTGGCCCGTGAGCGGGATGAGCCGGGCATTACTGCGGACTTGGCGCGGCATACGCGGGCCTTGTTAGGGGCGCGAGCGGTTGCATATTATCGGCTCAACGACCGCGAGCTCGCCTTGGGCTTCTTGGACGGCGAGTGCGCCGGTAGCGTGTTCAACCCGATCACGAGCATTGATCAGACCTCCATCGGTACGGCCGCGACCCGTCATCGGGCGTTGGTCGTACCGGTCGCAGGTAAATCCGAAGAGCACCTCTTCACGCGCCTCGTCGACCCCGTCGCCTCGTCTTCGTTGTTGGCCGTGCCCGTGCGTTATGAGGATGAGACTTTTGGCGTGCTGGTTTGTGTGTCGATGGGAGCCTATCGTTTTTCCGATGACGATAAGCACCTCGTGACCGCCCTGTCGTCATTCGGTGCGTCCTCGATTCAGAATGCCCGTCTTTACGCTAAGGTCTTTACGGTCGAAGAAGGCCTCCGCCGCAGCGAACGTCTCACTGCGCTGGGCCTGCTATCTGCCGAGGTGGCGCACGAGATTCGCAATCCGCTGACAGTCATGAAACTACTCTGTGATACGTTGGGTCAAGGCTTGGGCTCCGATGACCCCAAGCAGGAGGACCTTGGTGTCATGCGGGAGAAGGTCACGCATATGGAAGGCGTCGTCTCCCGCGTGCTCGGCATGAGCAAAGCGCAGTCGGGGGCCTTCAAGTCTTTCCCGCTCGATGGGGCTGCGGATAGCGCGGTGCTGCTCCTGCGCCTGAAGTTCCAGCAGGCGGGCGTAGAGGCCACGGTCGTTTCCGAGCCGGATCTCCCTTTTATCGAAGGCAACCCTGGTCAAATCCAACAGGTCTTCCTGAACCTTCTCCTGAACGCCGTTCAGGCCATGCCCAAAGGCGGTAAGCTATCGTTGCGGGTGGCGCGCGAGCCCGGTCCGCAGGGCGAAGTCATCTCGGTGCGCATCGCGGATACGGGCTCGGGCATTTCCCCGGAAATCCTGCCGAAAATCTTTGAGTCGTTCTTCACGAGCCGGGAAGACGGCACCGGCCTCGGCTTGGCCATCGTGAAACGCATCCTTCGCGATCACCGTGGCGATATCGTCGTCGAGTCTTCTGGACCCGCCGGGACGACGTTCAAGTTTTGGATCCCGGCCCTGAAGTAAGGAGTCGCTTGGCGGCGGTCCACACGACGGGCACGAAGGAGATGACTACAACGATAAGGATGACCTTGTGGAGTTGATCGGCGAGTGACGTGGTGCCTAAGAAGTGACCGAGCCAGACGAGCGAGCTCACCCAGAGGATGCCCCCGAGCGCATTCCAGCGCAGGAAGCGGGCCGTCGGCATCTGGCCCATACCAGCGGCAAAGGGTACAAAAGTACGCATTAACGGCACATAGCGTGCCAGGACGATAGCGGGTGGTCCTTTTTCAGCAAAGTAGCTGCGGGCCGCCTCGAGGTGTCGGCGTTTAAACCACCAGCTGTCGGCACGATTCTCCATGATGTGGCCATATTTACGGCCGAGCCAGTATCCAGTCTGGTCCCCGATGATGGCCGCGGCCGTCAAGGCCAGGGTGAGTTCCCACGGGTTAAAGAAGGCCGGGCGATCGCCGTTGGCAACGGAGAGGACGCCTGCCGTGACGAGTAAGGAGTCGCCGGGGAGGAAGAAGCCTGCGAGTAAACCGGTCTCCGCAAAGATGATCAGGCACATCAGGGAGATGCCCCCGACTTGAATCATCTGTCGGAGGCCTTCGGCGGTGTGGAGGTGGGACCAAAGGTCGCTGAACCAAGAAAGCATGCTTTCACTAAGAAGGGTTTCTCGCGCTTGGCAATCGCCTTGAAAGCTGTACCCGTCCTCGCCACGCTCTGGTCCACCGATGTCACCCGAATTTGAATCCTCCGCCGCTCGTCTCCGGCACTCCGCCCTGCAGCATGGGTTGGCCGGGCAGGCGGCGCAGGAGGGGCCGGTGGTGCCACGGGCCAAAGCCTTTCTCCTGGAAGCTCGGGAGATTCAGTTGGCCGCGCATCGGGCGGGCCTTCCGGGTGATGAGGTCGCCAAACTTCGTTCCGATGCGATTGATATCGTCATCGACGCCCTGTACCTCCGCGCGGGACCGGCTGCCGCGAGCCTGACGTTGGTGGCGACGGGTGGCTATGGTCGCGCGGAGCTTTGCCCGCTGAGCGATATCGACCTCCTCGTCTTGGTCCCGGCCCATACGGCGGAGACTAAGCAGGCGGTGGAAACGATTCTCTACCCGTTATGGGATGTCGGTCTAAAGGTCGGTCAATCGGTCCGCACGGTCGCCGAAGCCGCCGATTATGCCCGTAATGACTTACACCTCCACGTCGCCTTACTCGAGACGCGTCTTCTGTGCGGCGAACGCTCGCAGTTTGCCCAGCTCGAAGTGCGGTTGTCCGAACTTTTGAGCGGTGAGGCTTGGCAGCCCTTGGCTAAAGCCATCGTGGAGTCGCAACGTAAGCGCCGTGAAAAAGCCGGCGGTAGTGCCTACCTTCAGGAGCCCGACCTAAAGAACGGGGTAGGGGCGCTCCGCGATGTCCAAGGTTGTGTTTGGCTGGCCCGCATCGCCCGCGGCGTCGCCGGACCGAGCGGCCTCGGTGCCACGGGTTTTCTACCGACCTCAGACCTTGCTAAGTTCGAGCAAGCCCGGGCTTCGCTGCTGCGGCTGCGTTGTGAGCTCCATTTTCAGGTGACCCGTCCGACGGAGCAGCTTTCGCTCGAACGCCAAGACACGATTGCCGAAGGCTTGGGCTACCCGGGTGATTTGAAGTCACGTATTGGTGCCTTGATGCGCGATTACTTTGACGCTGCCGATCACGTTCGCCGTTGTGCGGAGATGGTCGAAGGTGCCGTGATGGGCGAGCCCGAGCCGGCAGGGTGGGGCGAGCCCATTTTGGTCGATGGCTTCCGGCTTGTGCCCGGCGGTACCGTGGCGGCGCAGCATCGCCTCGTCTTTGAAGAAGACCCCGGTCGCCTCGTCCGCCTTTTCCGTTTATGCCAAGTCCATGAGGCTCGCCCGGAGCGGGCCCTTTCCTTGTTGGTCCGCGAGCGGGCTCACCTGCTGACGGCCGATGTCGCCTACGCCGAGGAGTCTTGCAGCGCCCTGCGGGCAATGCTGACCGAAGCGGGCCGCGTCTACGGTGCCCTCCACGCGCTGCGTGAGCATGACCTACTTTACCGGCTTGTACCGGAGTTCGCTGGTTTACACTGCTTGGTGCAGTTCGAGTTCTATCACCGTTGGACAGCGGATGTGCATACGCTCCGTTGTTTGATGGAGTTAGACGAGATTTACGAAGGCAAGACCGAGGTCGATCGGCGCTACCGCGAGGTCGTCTTGGGCTCGGAGGCACCCTCGTTCCTCTACGCCATCCTTTTCCTGCACGATATCGCCAAGGCGGGCGGCATCGCCGGACATGCCGAACGCGGCGTACCCATTGCCGAGGTCGTGTTAGAGCGCCTGGGCTTCGACGCCCGCGAACGAGAAGTCGCTGCCGCGGTCATTCGCCACCATTTAATCATGGGTATCTACTGGCAACGCCATGACGTGGATGATCCCGCTAACATCGAGCGCTTTGCATCCATTGTCGGTGATGAACAGGTCCTGCGGAGCCTATACGTGCATACCCGTTGCGATGCCCGCGCCACTTCGCCGGACCTTTGGACGAGCTTTAAGGATGGTCAGCATGGGACGCTCTATCGTCGTACCTTAGCCAAGCTCGCCGGTGAATCTGAAGCCGAGGCCGAAGTCGCTGCGACGGCCTTGCGCGAACAGACCGCGGAACTCTTAGCGGGGACCGTGCCGGCGGATGAATTGGAGGCCCATTTCACCCAGATGCCTTCCGGGTATTTCCTGCACGTCGCGCCGGAGGATGCGGCGGTACACGTGGCGTTAATTCATCGCCTCATCGCCACCGTCGCCCACGAAGATGCCGAACAGTCGCTCCAGCCAATTGTGGAGTGGCACGACGACGTCGGCTCCGGCCAGTCTGTCGTCACCGTGGTGACGTGGGACCGTGCTGGCCTCTTTAGTCGCATGGCGGGGGCTTTCGCGGTAGCTGGCATCAACATCGTCTCCTGTCGCGCATTCTCGCGCGAGGACGACGTCGCGATCGACTTCTTTAAAGTCGTCTTACCGGTCGGCAAGGAACTCGGTGCCAAACAGAAGTTCGCCGTAGCCTTAGCCAGTTCTTTGGTCGGTGGCTACGACCTGATCGACGAAGTCGGCCAAGAGGAAGTCCAGGCCACGCTGACCGCCCCGCGGCGTAAGGCCTTTGTACCACTCGCCGCCGAGGTCAGCGTCTATTACGAAGAAGCCTTAGGTCGGACGGTGGCTGAGGTGCAGTGTAATGACCGACTCGGCCTCTTGTTCCGGATAGGCTTGGTCATTCGTGGGGCGGGCTATGCGATTACTTTCGCGAATATTTCGACGGAACAAGGGTTTGCCTTGGATACCTTCTACCTGACCCCCGAACGTGGGCTGACGACGACCCCGCAAAGTCCCGAGGCCTTAGCGGACGGGCTCCGCCAGGTGGTTTCCTGAATTAGGTCCCCCTTGCTTCGGCTGGAAAAAGGCTTAAGGCTATTCAGGTATCACCGCCATGACCTCGAACCTCCTGCACTTAGGTCGTCTTTGCCTCGCGCTGACGGCCTGCCTTAGTCTCTCCGCCGCCGAAACCGCTGCCCCCGCTTCCAAGCCCATGACCACTCCTCCTAAACTCGAAAAGGCCACCTTCGGCGCCGGTTGCTTCTGGGGCGTCGAATACCAATACCGGAAGATTCCCGGCGTCAGCGAAGCCGTCTCCGGCTACAGCGGTGGTAAGACCGAGAACCCCACCTACCGTCAAATCTGCCAAGATAGTACCGGCCATGCCGAAGTCATCGAAGTCACCTTCGACCCGGCTAAGATCAGCTTCCGGCAGTTGGTGGAATACTTTTTCCGGATGCATAACCCGACGCAGGTCGACCGCCAAGGCCCTGACGTAGGGGACCAATACCGTTCAGTGATTTTCTTCCACTCGCCTGAGCAGAAGAAGGTCGCGGAAGAGGTGAAGGCCGCGTTGACTGCCGCGAAGGTCTTTGCCCAGCCCATCGCGACCAAGATCGAAGGCGCCCAGACTTTTTGGAAAGCCGAAGAATACCACCAGCGCTATTACGAGAAGAAGGGTGGCCGCCCGTATTGCCACCTGATCGAGTACGCTCCCGGCAAGTAAGCTCCGTGGGGGCCACGCATCACGGGTCGGACGCGTCTTTGCCGGGTTTCGGCCAGGCGGAGCCAAACCCTGAAATACCTGCCCGGCGTCGACCCATGGCGGCACGCATGCGCCCGCGGAATCTCAGCGAGGTCGTGGGCCATGCCGCCTTGCTGGGGCCGAACGCATTGCTGCCCCGCCTAATCAAAGCCGACAACTTTGGCTCACTGCTATTTTACGGACCGCCGGGTTGCGGTAAGACCACGTTAGCCGAAGTGATTGCCGCCGAAACGGAGTCCACGGTCGTGCGCGTCAACGCAGTCCTTTCGGGTACGCCCGAACTTCGCGAGGTCCTCGCAGAAGCCCGGCGTTCGCCTTCGCGTAAGACCGTCCTCGTGGTCGACGAGATCCATCGTTTCAATAAAGCGCAGCAGGACTTACTTCTGCCCGACGTCGAAGCCGGCGTGGTGCGTCTGATCGGTTGCACGACGCATAATCCGGGACTCTACATCGTGCCGGCCTTGTTGAGCCGTAGTCATTTATTCCGGCTTGATCCGTTGGGCGTCGACGAGATCGCAGCCTTCCTGGGCACGGCCTTGGCGGATGCCGAACGCGGACTAGGTGCCTTGGGCATTAAGGCCTCGCCGGCAGTACTGCGTCAGGTGGCCGAAATGGCTTCGGGTGACTTGCGTCGCGCCTTGAACTGCCTGGAGACTTTGGTGCTGTCGGCGCCTGCCTTGGGGATGGTCACGGACGAGGCCGTCGGTGCGTTCGCCCGAGAACGTCGCATCCGTTACGATGATGGGGGTGACGACCATTACGATACCGCCTCGGCCTTTATTAAATCTGTCCGCGGGAGTGATCCCGATGCGGCGCTTTATTGGTTGTTCCTGATGTTGGCGGGTGGCGAAGAGCCCCGCTTCATCGCCCGCCGGCTCGTGATTTGCGCTTCCGAGGACGTCGGGTTGGCCGATTCCCGAGCCTTGGGTATCGCCACGGCCGCTTTTCAGGCCTGCGAAATGGTGGGCCTACCCGAGTGCGAGTATGCCTTGGCGCATGCGACGCTCTTCCTCGCCTTAGCTCCGAAGAGCAACAGCACAACGCTGGCCATCGCGGCGGCCAAGGAAGCCGTCCGCTCCCAGCCTCGGCAAGAAGTCCCGTTACATCTCAAGGACGCCCACAACGCTTTTAATAAAGGTCAAGGGAACGGCGGTACTTACCAATACAGCCACGATTACCTGGATGGGATCAGTGGACAGGATTACCTGAGTAAGCCACTCTCGCTCTATCAGCCCGTCGCGGCGGGGGCGGAAGCGGGCCTCGCGGAGCGCTTAGCGCACTTGCGGAAACTTAAAGAAGCGATTCGCTCGCGCGGAGGTCGCCCGTGAGTAAGGTCTCGCCGCGGCTGCCTTGGTTTGGACCGGGCCGCTTTCCTTTGTACCTCGCTCCGATGGCTCGGCATACCGACGTCGCTTTCCGTCAGCTATGTAAAGAGCAGGGGGCGGACGTCATGGTCAGCGAATTCGTCCAGTCGGAAGCGCTCATCCGTGGTAACGCCAAGGCATGGGAGATGGTCGACTTCACGGAGACCCAACGCCCCATGGGGGTCCAGATCTTTGGGGCGACCCCGGCCTCGATGGCCCTGGCTGCGCGGCAAGTCTGCGATCGGGTCCGCCCGGACTTCTTAGACCTCAATTTTGGCTGCCCGGCCCATAAAGTCATCGAGCAGAACGCCGGCTCTGGCCTCCTCCGCTGCCCGGCACTCCTCTATGACCTCGTCAAAGCGGTCAAAGATGCCATTCCCGACGTCCCTTTGACGGCTAAGATGCGTCTGGGATGGGATTATGAGTCCGTGGTCGCGGTGGAAGTGGCCGTTCGGCTCGAGCAATTAGGCGTCGAAGCCATCGCCGTGCATGGCCGGACGAAAGAGCAGGGCTACTCGGGCGAAGCTCATTGGGGTTATATTGCCCAAGTGGCCGCTGCCGTTTCTATCCCGGTGACTGGTAATGGGGACGTTAAGGACGGCGTATCGGCGAAGCGTCGGCGCGACGAGAGTGGCGTCTCCGGCCTCATGATTGGGCGGGCGGCACTTTCGAATCCTTGGATCTTTAATGAAATCAAGGCGGCCTTGGCGGGGCAGGGTGAGATTACCCCTGTCATTACTGCTCAGAAACGTTGGGATGCCATCATCCGCCTTTCGGAGCTGACCTTAGAAGTCCATGCCTCTCGGCTAGGTTCGCGTGATGTGCGTTGGATGTTGGATCGCCTGCATCCGTTGACGCATGGACTGCCAGGTTCGCGAAAAATCCGTGACCGGATGAGGGGCTGTCTCTCGCTGGATGACCTTCGGTATCTGCGCGACGAACACCTCGCGGAGTTATCGGTGACAGGATTGAGTTGATTTTGCAGGGCTTCGACACGCGTTCGTCACACGCGCAATAAAAACCTCATTTTCTTACTCGCAGGCCCCCTGTTAATAACCTGTGCAGGGCTTGCTCTTGTGACGTCGTAAAGACCGCCCATCAACAGGGTCGTATTCGCACCCGCGGATCACATCACCCCGCCTCTTTCCCCAAGCGCTTTAACCAGGCGTTGAATTAACATAACAAACCATTAATAGTCAACGACTTGCAAATAGACAATTCCGAGTCAAACTCGGGAAAACTCGCAGGTGCTCGTCGGACCCTCAGGTGGTCATTCGAACTTTTAACACATTTTAACAACTTTCAGGCTTTAAAAGCGCCTGTGAACAACCTTTCTCAACCTTCCCCTTTCCTCATGGCCAGCCCCGTCAGTCACCTTTCCCTTTGGGAGACCGCAAAAAGCGAGCTCCGTAACAAGTTCTCCGCTACCGACTATGATACTTGGATCTCCTCCTTGAATCCCATCAGCATCGTCGATGACAATGTCCTGCTCATCGAAGCGCCGACCGTGCTTTCCGAAGCTTGGGTGAACAGTAACTACGGTGAATTGCTCCGTCGCGTGCTGACCCTTGTCGCTGGCCGTAGCATGGAGTTCCGTCTGACGGCCGCCGCGGGCGATACCCGTGAGCAGGCTAATGAAGAAGTCGTTGTCTCCCGGCCTTCGCGTCACACCGCAGCCGCACCGGCTCCCGCCATCAAGAGTTCGAACACTTTTGAGAATTTTATTGTTGGTCCAGAAAACGAGATGGCCCACGGCGCCTCGCTCGCCGTCGCCAAGGAACCCGGCAGCAACTACAACCCGCTCTTCATCCATGGTCCGACTGGCCTAGGTAAGACGCACTTGATGCATGCCATTGCGCACTCCGTCTACGCCGCCAACCCGAAGGCCCGTATTGCTTATATTTCTTCCGAGACCTTTACGAACGAGTTCATCCAGGCGCTACAGGCTGGGAATATCGCCGCCTTCCGTCGTCGTTACCGTGAACTCGATCTGCTCTTGATTGACGATATTCATTTCCTCGCCGGCAAGGAATCGACCCAAGACGAGTTCTTCCATACCTTCAACGAGCTCCATAACTGCCACAAGCAGGTTGTCCTCACGAGCGACCGCCCCGCTTCCGAAATCGCGAAGCTTCAGGAGCGCCTCGTTTCCCGTTTCCAGTGGGGCATGGTGGCTTCGATTCAGGCCCCTGGCCTCGAGACCCGCACCGCCATCCTGCACAAGAAGGCCCAGGCCCGCGGCCTCGAACTTACCCCAGAAATCGCTGATTTCATGGCTTCGCGCATTGCCCGCAATGTCCGTAACCTCGAAGGCGCCATCACCCGTATTTCTGGTCTGACAGGCATGGTCCGCAAGCCACTCGACCTCGTACAAGTCGAGAAGCTGCTCCATGACATTCTCGTCGAGGAGGCCAGCCACACCCTCACGGCCGAAGTGATTCAGCGTAAGGTGGCGGAACACTACCGCATCCAGATGTCCGACATGACGTCCAAGCGCCGCATGCAGAATATCGCCTTCCCTCGCCAAGTCGCGATGTACCTCACGACGCAGCTTACGGGTATGTCCCTCGTTTCCATCGGCGGTGCCTTTGGTGGCCGCGACCATGGTACTGTTATCCACGCTCGTAAGACGGTCGTGAATCAAATGGAAGTAGATCCGAATGTTCGCCGCACGGTCGAGTACCTGCGCGCGCAACTTTCGACGAACCGGGCCTAAACTTTTTCAGTGTAGGATGCACGCAGCCTGGCCTTGGTGGGTCAGGCTGCTTTATTTACGGCTGGCCCGCGGTCAGCCCAGGAGGGCTTTGACTTGAGCCACGCGAGCCGAGTCGGCGACGGGAATCGCATCGGCCGGCCAGTCGGGCGCGGCCCCGAGCGAAACGCTAGGGGGACGGACGGTCATGCGCGTGCCCTGAATGCCCCGTAGCGAGGCATGGACTTCGCGGACGCCCGTGCGGTGCACCAGTTCGGCGACATTGGTTTCGCTGACGCCGCCGCCGGCTAAAATAACGCAGCGATCGCCCGCTTGCTGTACGAGTCGGGCGATGACCGCCGCTCCCGCGAGGGCGTTGGGGGCTTGGCCCGAGGTCAGTACGCGGTGGCAACCCGCGGCGATCACGGCTTCCAAGGCGGCGGAAGGGTCGGCGGCCCAGTCAAAGGCTCGGTGGAAGGTGACGGACATCCCGGCGGCCGCTTGGACGAGCGTCCGGGTGCGTTCGACGTCTACCGTGGCATCGGACTTAAGGAGGCCGAAGACGACCCCGTCCGCCCCCGCAGCCTTGGCGATGGCGATTTCGCGTAGCATGATATGGAACTCGGCGTCCGTGTAGAGGAAGTCGCCGCCCCGCGGGCGAATCATGACGTGGAGCTTGAGGCCCGGCAGTGCTCGGGTGGCCTCAAGGGTCCCTAGGCTCGGCGTGGTGCCGCCCTCGGCGGTGTTTTCGCAAAGTTCAACGCGGTCGGCGCCACCTTGTTGGGCGGCAAGTGCCGAGGCGTAGGAGTAGGCGACGATTTCGAGCAACATGGGCGGGAGAGGGGGACCGGAGAGGGAGTAAGCCGTCCCCGGCTCGGTGGCAAGCGAGGGTCGACTCGCTAACCTATAAACCCTCTTGCTACTTCAAACCCTGCCAGCATTGATGTGGGCGTTCCTTGTTCGTTTTTCCCAGGGGAGTCCTCGACAGGACTGAGATGAGGCTTGGCCTCGAACCCTTGTACCTGATGCGCCTCGCGCCGTAGGAAGTGGATTGTTCAGTGCACCCCCTTTTTCGGACCGTTGATGCGTTTCAGAGCGAACGCTTTCTTCCCGCATTCATGGTCACCGACAAAACCTCTCCCTTCCCAAAATCCGCCCGCATCTACGTGCCTGGCTCGCGGCCCGATGTCCGTGTACCCATGCGGGAAATCATCTTGGCGCCCTCCCGCCGTCCAGACGGTACCCTGACGCCGAACGATCCCTTCCGGGTCTATGATACGTCCGGCCCATGGGGTGACACGGCGTTCCACCATGACGTGGAGCTGGGGCTCCCAGCCATCCGCCTGTCTTGGGTGCTCGAGCGTAATGACATTGAAGCCGTCCCGGGTCGCGAACTGAAGCCGGAAGACGACGGTTACCTTTCTTGGAAGCACGCCGAGACCGCGCAGCGCGCCACTTCGCGTAACCGCTTGGTCCAGTTCGACCGTGGCAACCGCCAAGTCTATAAGGGCAAGCCCGGCCAACGCCCGACCCAGCTCGCCTACGCCAAGCAGGGCATCATCACGCCCGAGATGGAATACATCGCCATCCGCGAGAATCAACGCGTCCAAGCCGCCCGCCAAGAGCAGGCGTTACCGCGTCACGCCCTCGGTTTCCAACACCCGGGTCAGTCCTTCGGGGCCGCTATCCCGGAAGAGATCACCCCGGAATTCGTCCGCTCCGAGGTCGCCCGTGGTCGCGCCATCATTCCAGCTAACATCAATCACCCTGAACTCGAGCCGATGATTATCGGCCGTAACTTCTTGGTGAAGATTAATACCAACATCGGCAACTCAGCGGTGGCCTCGTCCATCGAGGAAGAAGTCGAGAAGATGCGCTGGTCGATCAAGTGGGGTGGCGACACGTTGATGGATCTTTCCACGGGGAAGAACATCCACCAGACCCGCGAGTGGATCCTGCGCAACTGTCCGGTCCCGGTCGGCACCGTGCCCATCTACCAAGCGCTTGAGAAGGTCAACGGCCGCGCCGAAGACCTCACGTGGGAAGTCTTCCGGGATACGTTGATTGAGCAAGCCGAGCAGGGCGTTGACTACTTTACCATCCATGCCGGCGTGCGTTTAGCCTATATCCCGATGACCGCCCGGCGCGTGACCGGTATCGTTTCCCGGGGTGGCTCGATTCTCGCGAAGTGGTGTCTCTCGCACCATAAGGAGAACTTCCTTTACACCCACTGGGATGACATCTGCGACATCATGGCCGCTTATGACGTCAGTTTCTCCATCGGTGACGGCCTCCGTCCCGGTTCGATTGCCGACGCTAACGATGAAGCCCAGTTCGCCGAACTGAAGACCCAGGGTGAGTTGACCAAGCGCGCGTGGGATCGCGGCGTGCAAGTCATGAACGAAGGCCCAGGTCACGTGCCGATGCACATGATCAAGGAGAACATGGACAAGCAGCTGGAGTGGTGCCACGAGGCCCCGTTCTACACGCTGGGACCGCTCACGACGGACATCGCTCCGGGTTATGACCACATTACTTCCGCCATCGGTGCCGCCATGATCGGTTGGTACGGCACCGCCATGCTGTGCTACGTCACGCCGAAGGAACACCTCGGCTTGCCGAACAAGAACGACGTCCGCGAGGGCGTGATTGCCTACAAGATTGCCGCCCATGCGGCCGACCTGGCCAAGGGCCATCCCGCGGCCCAGCGTCGCGATAATGCCTTGTCGAAGGCCCGCTTCGAGTTCCGCTGGGAAGACCAGTTCGCCTTAGCCCTCGATCCGGAGCGCGCCCAGGAATACCACGACGAGACCTTGCCGCAGGACGCTGCCAAGACCGCCCACTTCTGCTCCATGTGCGGGCCGAACTTCTGTTCGATGCGTATCTCTGACGACATCCGTAAGTTTGCCGATGCCCAAGGCGTTTCCGCCGAAGAAGCCTTGCAGCAAGGGATGGCGGAGAAGTCCAAAGAGTTCCGCGAGCAGGGCGGCGAGATTTACCAGTAAGAGGTAATAGGGGGTGGGGGATGGGGGTAGGGGTGGCTCGATGCCATTACGGCCTTCCCCCCTTTCCCATCCCCTATGACCTATCCCCCAGCCCCGTATTTCCATGTCACCTTCGAAGAAATCCTCCACCGCTTGGTATGACTCGCCGTTATACTACGATATCGTCTATGCGGACTACACGAAGAAGGAGTCACGATTCATCGAAGGTATCGTTCAGCGCCATTGCCCGCAGATCAAGGGGCCGTTACGCGTGCTCGAGCCCGCCTGCGGTTCCGGGCGTCTGCTCGAGTCCATGGCGCTACGCGGTCATCATGTCGCTGGCTTTGACCTCAATCGCCATCAAGTCGCCTACGCCCAAAAACGCCTCAAGGCCAAGGGGCTAGCGGTGAAAGTCTGGCGCGATGGGCTCGCGGATTTTTCCTTACCCAAGGGGCAGCCCTATGACGTCGCCCATTGCTTCGTCAGTACCTTCAAATATGTCCGCACCGAACGCGGCGCGGTTGCCTCCCTGCGTCGTATGGCGAAGGCTTTACGTCCCGGTGGTCTTTGCCTGATTGGCATTCACCTGACCGATTATGCCAAGAACCCGCCCGATCATGAGCGCTGGGCAGGGCGGCGGCAGGGCATCCGGGTCGTGAGTGACACCTGGTCTGCACCCGCGGTCCGGACTCGCCGGACGGAGGCCATGCGGACACGCATGAAGATCACGCAGGACGGCAAGACATGGGAGGAAGAGACCCATTGGAAGTTTCGGACGTATTCACCCACTGAGGTCCGGAGTCTCTTGGCTCAGGTGCCAGAGCTGAAGTTGGTCGTCTGCCATGACTTCCATTACGACCTTGAGTCGACCCGCCCGCTCAAGGCCGACTATTCGGATGTTATTCTCGTCCTGAAGAAGCGCTGAGCGGTCGGGTTGTTCGGGCTATCTATACCTTGTCCTTTAGGTTAAAGGCCCTTACAACCGAGGGATGTCCTTGCCCCGCCTCTTCCTTGCCTTGTTGGGTGTCATGGCCTCTGTTGCGTCAGCGCAGGCCGCCATCGACATCATGGAAGCCGATGCTGCGAAGAAGGTCATTACGATTGAGACCAACGCACCCGCCGACGTGGTCCGCTACACCTTGGATGGCCGTGACCCAGATTTTTCCGCAGGGGTCTATCTCGCTCCCATTGCGCTTCCGGAAGGTGGCACGGTCAAAGCTGCGGTTTTCGTCGATCAGAAACGCATCGGGCCAGTCGTCAGCAAGTCTTTGACGGTTAATCCGTCCGACCTACCCAACTCCGCTAAGGTAGCCCTAACGCAGAATCGCGACCACCGCACCTACGATTGGGTCGAGCGCCACAACGCCATCCTCGCGCTGAATAAGCCCGGGGCTTCCCAGGCAAAAGTTATCTTCCTGGGTGATTCGATTACGCACTTCTGGTCCGGCGAGCCGAAGTCGTCCCGCGTGGCCGGTGCTTTAACCTGGGACAAGTATATTGCGCCGCATGCCCCGCTCAACTTGGGCTATGGTTGGGACCGCACGGAGAATGTCCTCTGGCGGCTCCGGCACGGCGAAGTGAAGGGCCTGAGCCCCAAGGCCTACGTGGTCCTGATCGGGACGAATAACCTGAACACTAACACGGTCGCCGAAACCGTTGAAGGCATTGAAGCGGTGTGTGCTGAAATCCGCACCAAGTCGCCCGGCGCTAAGATTCTCCTGCTCGGTCTCCTGCCGCGTGGCGAACGCCCGGACGCCATGCGCCAGAAGGCTGCCGAGGTGAACTCGATGCTGGTGGTAAGCGCGCCCAAGATTTGTGACCGGTATATCGACCTCTCTGCCCGGTTCATCCAGCCGGACGGGCGGATCACCCGAGCCATTATGTCGGACTTCCTGCACCCGACCGACGCCGGTTATGAGTTCATGGGGAAGGCCATTGACGACGCCCTGAAGGCTTGGGGTCTGTAAGGAAAATCGGCCCCAAGACGGCATGGAAGGGTCTTTGGCCCCCTTTGGCGGGGGCCGGGAGCCGTTTTATGGTCTTTCATTGAGTTATTGACAGGTGAACAAATTTTCAGAAACATCCGTTCACTATGGAAGCACTCACTAAAAAGCAGCAGGCCATCCTCGACTATATGCGCCAGCATGTCGCCGAACTTTCCTATTGGCCGAGCATCCGCGATATCCAGGCCAAGTTCCGCTTCGCCAGCACGAACGCCGTCTTCGGCCACCTCCAGGCCCTCGAGCGCAAGGGCGTCCTTCAGCGCATCCCTGGCGCCGCTCGAGCTTACAAGATTGCCCCCGAGGTCAGTGCCGACCTTTCCGAGACGGTCATCCGTTATGAGGGCCCGAGCGACGACCAAATCGTTAACTTTGAGGAAGTGAAGTTCGCCGGAGCCATCGCCGCGGGTCTCCCTGACTATACCGAATCCTCGGGCGTCCTTTCCTCGATGCAGGTGCCGATTGCCGCCGGTTCGCGTCGCCGCTCGCCAGAGTCCTTCGCGCTGCGCGTCCGTGGTGATTCCATGATCGATGCCGACATCAACGATGGCGATACGGTCATCGTCGAGCCTGGCCAACCGAAGCACGGCGATATCGTCGCGGCTTTGATTGACGGTGAGACGACCTTGAAGCGCTTGATCAAGCAGGGTGGTAAGGTCTTCTTGAAGGCCGAAAACAAGAACTACCCCGACCTTATGCCAGTGAATGAACTGGTGATTCAGGGTCTCGCCAAGACGGTGATGCGCCGGATCTAAACGGTCCTAGCGCAAGACTTGGACAAGGTCGGCCGGTCGTTCGAGGTGAACGGCGTGGCCGCAGCCTTCGATGACACTGAGGCGTGCCTTGGGCAGACGCTCACCTATCCGCCGCGCGAGCTCCGTGAACTTGGGGTCATGTTCGCCCGTAACGAGGTCGACGGGCCCGTTCAGCTCGCGGAGGCGTTCCCAGAGCGAGGGCAGTCGCCCGGTGCCGACGTGTTTCAGACTCAAGGCGAGGCCTTCAGAGTCGTTTTGGTGGCGGCGGGATAGGATGGGCTCAAGTTGTGGGTTCGGCAGGGCTAGGAGGGTCCGAAAGAAGGGCTGGTTGTGCCAATACTTGTAGAAAGCCGTTAGCCCTTCGGTACGGAGATATTTTGCCACGGCAGCATCCGCATAGGTCCGTTCCGTCCGTTCGGCTTCCGTGGCCAGACCCGGGCTAGCACCGACGAGGATGAGCTGTCGGAACTTGCCAGGATTGGTCAAGGCCCAGTGCAGGGCAAGCCGTCCGCCCATCGAGTAGCCGAGGAGTGTCACAGGCTCCGTTGTAGCCCGGATCGACTCATCCAAAATGGCCAGGTGTGCGGCTAAGGAATAGTCGGCTGGCGCGCGCAGTCCGCGGCGCGAACCATGGCCCGGGAAATCGGGTGCCACCAGTTCGTGGCCGGTGGGCAGTACGGCCCGCAGGGGCTCGAAGTCGGCGCCTTCACCGGTGAAGCCGTGGCAAGCGAGGATCGTTGCCATGGTTACGCTTAGCGTTTCACGCCGAGGGCACGGTCGGTCCAGACGAGGGCCCGTTCGACCGTCTCTTTGTTCACGGAATTGTGCCCCGTGTTGGGGAGAGCCAGGAGTTCGACCGTCGCCCCCGCCTTCTTCATCGCAGTGAAAAGGTTCGTGCCTTGCACGGGTGTGACGAGGGTGTCTTTGGCGCCGAAGACTAAAAGTGACGGGGCAGATTTAGCGGTCACGTGGGTGACTGGGCTGGCCTCGAGTCCGAGCGGTAGCTTATTTTTGACGGGTCCACCAAGGAGCATGGCGACCAAACCAATCGATGTATCGAGGCGCTCGTCGTACCCACCAGCGATGGCGTCCTTGATGATCAAGCCGAAGTCGGTGGGACCGCTGAAGTTCACGACCGCCTGGACTTCGGTGCCTTGATCCTGACGTGCGCCGATGAGCGAAACCATCGTGCCACCCGCCGAGTGTCCCCAAGCCGCGATGCGCTTGCCGTCGAAGCCGTAGTCGGCCTGGTGCGTACGCAGCCACTTGACGGCGGCGCGGGCGTCTTCGAGCTGGGCAGGGAAGGGAGCTTGGGTCGAGAAGCGGTAATTCATCGACGCGACGACATACCCTCGGGCGGTCAAGGCCGCGATGGGCGGGTTTTCCTTACCGCCCGTGACCCATCCGCCGCCGTGAATCCAGAGGACCACGGGCGCACCCTTGGGGTCAGCCGGGAGACGCAGGTCGAGTTTCTGCCGGGCATGGCCGTTTTCGACGTAGGCCACATCCTTCTTGAGGGAGGGGGGGCTCTCGGCGCCCGGCGACCCGACCGGCATCATTAGGGCGGCGAGGGCGGTCAAAAATAGGCGGAAAGGCATGCCTAGGTCTATTTCAGGGGGCGGCGGTTGGACAGAAAAAAAGGGGGAACAGAAACACCGCTCGGCTGACTAAAAGAAACCCTACCCTATGCCCGGCATTCGCGTTAAACCATGGAACCGTGTCGACGGCCCTATCTACAGTCTGGCCACGACTGCGAAGGGGAAGGGTAACCTTAATATTTGCAGTTACGTGACGCCCATCTCGATGAAGCCCAAACGCTTTATCGTCGGCGTGTACAAGGACACTAAGACGCTGGAGAACCTCGAGGCTAACCCGATTGGTCTGCTCAACTATCTCGCGCAAGACCAGGCCAACCACATCAAGCTTCTCGGCAAGAAGTCCGGCCATAACGTCGACAAGGTCGCCCAGCTCGGGGGCGAGGTCGAACATGTCGCCGATGGCCTCTACCGTTTGAAGGGCGCCATCGCCACGCTCCGTCTCCGTTTCATGGAGCGGCTCGATTGCGGTGATCACTGGGCCTGGCTCGCGAATGTCGATTCGTACGAGAATCTCCGCGAAGCCCCCGCGCTGACGCTGGAAGAGCTCAAGCGTCTGAAGCTGATTTTGGCCTAAGGCTTACTTGCCCTTCGGACGAACCTTCTTGAGCTTCACTGGCTTCTCCTCGCGCTCTGGAATCAGGTAGGTGCGGCCACGGATCAGGCGCTCGTAGAGGTCAACCATCGCGACGCCTTCGCGCGGACGGACGGAGTCGGCCTTGGTGGCCTTATCCACTTGGCGCTTGAGCATGCGGCAGAGGTCTTCGGCGTTATACTGAATCATCCCGAGGATGCGTTCGACCGAGTAGCCCGGGATGCTTTCTTCGATGTAGAAGCCATCCGCTTCGTCGTCTTCGAGGAAGACGTGGGCTTCGTTCACCCGACCGAAGAGGTTGTGCAAATCGCCCATGATGTCCTGGTAGGCGCCGACCATGAAGGCCCCAATGTAGTAGGGTTTGCCAGCTTTGAATGGGTGCAGGGCGAGCGTCTTGCGGACGTCCTCCAAGTCGATGAAGTCATCTACCTTGCCGTCGGAGTCGCACGTGATGTCCACGAGCGTGGCCTGGACCGTGGGGCGCTCATTGAGGCGGTGGATCGGGGCGATCGGGAAGAGCTGATCCAAGGCCCAGTGGTCGAGCAGGGATTGGAAGACCGAGAAATTACAGACATACTGCTCGGCCAGCATGGAGTCCAGGCGGGCCAGCTCATCCGGGATGTCCGCGGTATGGGCGAGGTCGGCGCGGATCTGGCGACAGATGTCCCAGAAAAGTCGGTCGGCCAGCGCGCGTTCTTCGAGCTTCAGGTTGCCGAGGCTGAAACGGGCATGGGCTTCTTCGCGCTTTTCCTTGGCGTCGTGGTAGCGTTCCAGCGGGTCAAACTTGCGCTTGTTCTTCCGGATGGCTTCGAGCTCGCTGATTAGCTGGTGCGGCTTGCCCTTGGAGAGGTCGACCTTGCCTTCGTCGCGGGTGATGCGGTCAACGGCTTCGAAGATAAGAATCGAGTGTGGGGCGACGAGGGCGCGGCCGGATTCCGAGACGATGTCCGGGAGGGCGACGTTACTTTCTTCGCAGATTTGTTTGATGTTCGCAACGACGTCGCGGGCGTAGCCTTCCATGCTGTAGTTCATGGAGGACTCATAGGCCGAACGGCTGCCGTCGTAGTCGATACCTAAGCCGCCACCGACGTCGAGCAGGCCCATGGGGAAGCCCATGCGCTTGAGTTCGCAGTAGAAGCGGGTGGCTTCGACCACGGCCTTTTTGATGGTCCCAATGTTCGGCACCTGTGAGCCGATGTGGAAGTGGACGAGACGTAGGGCGTCCTTCATCTTAGCCTTGGTCAGGCGCTGGGCGACTTCGACAATCTCGGAGGCGGTGAGGCCGAATTTCGCGTTCTCCCCCGTGCTGTCCGCCCACTTGCCTTCGCCGGGGGTGGTGAGCTTGACGCGGAGGCCGATCTGCGGCTGCACGCCCATGCGGCGGGCGATGCGGATGATGGCGTCGATTTCAGAGAGCTGTTCGACGACGATGATGGTCTGCTTGCCGAGGCGGCGGCCCATGAGGGCGAGCTCGATGTACTCTTCGTCTTTGTAGCCGTTGCAGATGAGGAGGGCTTTACGGTTCTCGAGCAGGGCGAGTGCAATGATGAGCTCGGGCTTGGAGCCGGCTTCGAGGCCGAAGTCATATTCTTCGCCGGCGTCGAGGATTTCTTCGACGACTTCGCGGAGTTGGTTGACCTTGATTGGGAAGACGCCGCGGTAACGGCCTTCGTAGCCTTCTTCGTCGATGGCCTTGCGGAACGCTTCGTTAATCTGAATGACGCGCTGGCGCAGCATGTCCTGCACGCGGATGGTCAGCGGGGGCTTGAGGCCCGAGGCTTCGACTTCCTTGATGATGTCGGCAATGCGGATCTTCCGGTGGTCCCCCTTCGGGTGGACGCACAGGTTACCCTGCGGGTCGACGGAGAAGTTGTTACCTCCCCAGCGTTTGAAGCCGTAGTAGTCTTCGGCGTCTTTAGTGGTCCAAGGCGTTGGTTTGCTCACGTGAGTAGGCGAGGACTTTTTATCCCCCTGCCGGAAGCGCAAGGGGAAATCGCACCCTCCGGGCGGGTGCCTTCCGGCTCGACCCGCCGAGGGGTCGGGGTTGTGATGCTGCCATGCCCGCTTCCCGAGTCATCCCAGCGACGCTTGCGTTACGGAAGGCGCTCGCGGGTTTGTCCTTCCCGAAGCCGGCGGACTTGGTCTACCGGCCGTTGGATTACGCTTGGGAGGCCCACGAGGCTTACCTTCGGCGTTATGCGGCGGCTGGCCCCCGCCGCGTGCTGTTCTTAGGGATGAATCCTGGGCCATTTGGCATGGCGCAGACGGGCGTGCCGTTTGGCGAGGTTGCCGTCGTCCGTGACTGGTTGGGCTTGGAGATGCCGGTGGGGCGCCCGCCCGTCGAACATCCGAGTAAAAAGGTGACGGGGTTCGCGTGCCATCGCTCCGAGGTCAGCGGTCGGCGCCTATGGGGGCTATTTCAGGAGCGCTTTGTCACCCCAGAGCGTTTCTTTACTGATCACTTGGTGCACAACTATTGCCCGCTGCTTTTCTTGGAGAATACCAAACTGGGTCGCAATGTGGTGCCAGAGGAATTGCCAGCTGAAGCAATGGCGCCCGTGAACAAAGCCTGCGATAAACTCCTGCGCACGATGGTCGAAGCACTCGGTGTGACGACGGTCGTCGGCGTCGGCGGCTATGCCGAAGAGCGTGCCCGCGAGGCCCTCGATGGGTTGCTGGTAACCTTTGCGAAGGTGCCACACCCGAGCCCAGCTAATCCTGTCGCGAATCGTGGTTGGTCCGCCGCCGCCACTAAAGCTTTGGTGGAGCAAGGGGTATGGCGTTAATCGAAGAAATTCTCGGTCGGCCCGCGATGCGCCAAGCTTTATGGCGTTGGTGGTATCCGTTTTTCACCCGCCGCGTCCGCACTCAAGGCATCGACTTTTTGAACTACGCTTTCGAGACCGAATCGCCGATGGGGATTCCCTTGGCACCCGCCGATGAGCCGTTCCGTCCGAACATTCAACTCTACCATCACGTCGCGGCAGTGGCTGGGCTGGCCGGGGCCCGCGTGCTCGAGGTGAGTTGTGGGCATGGCGGCGGGGCGTCCTACCTAACGCGTACCTTCGGGCCGGCGGAATACGTCGGGCTCGACCTCAACCCCGAGGGCATCCGCTACTGCCAAACGCGCCACCAGGTGGCCAACTTGCGGTTCATCCAAGGGGATGCGATGGCGCTGCCGTTTCCGGATGGGTCGTTCGATGTGGTGGTGAATGTCGAGGCTTCGCATTGCTACCCAGATTTCCGAAAATTCGTCGATGAGGTCGCTCGCGTGCTTAAGCCCGGCGGTCGGTTCGTCCATGCTGACCTACGCTATCCGTCACAGGTAGTCTCATGGGTCGAAGACTTGGCGCGGCATCCGACGCTGCGTCTAGAAAAGATGCGCCTCATCAATCCCGAGGTCGTCCGAGGGATGGAACTCAACACTCCTCGCTACACTGCGATGATCCGTACGTGTTTCCCGTGGTTCCTGCAAGGGCTCGGACTCGACTTCGCTGGCGTCCAGGGTTCACGGTTACACCGTGATGCCCTGAGCGGTGAATTGAGTTACCGGAGTTTCGTCCTGCGGAAGCGACCTACTGCTTAGGCCTTATGAATCGGGGGCGGCGTGCTGCTTAGGCCGCGGTTCCGGAGGCCGTTCAGGACGATGAGGTTAATCAAGTGCATCACGCCAAGGACGATTACAACCACACCTAGCTTCCAGCTGAGGTGCTCGGCCACGGTGAGGCCACGCTCTGGGGGCGTCCCGGTCGAAAGGAAGAGCAGCATGAAGCCAAAGTTCACGAGGTAGAAGCCGATGATCAGGAGATTATTAACCGAGTCGGCCATGGCCGCATTGCCGTGGAAGGCGTCGACCAGGAAGGCACGGCCGCTGCGGAAGAGGGTCCGCCCGACCCAGAGGGTGATGGTGAGCGCAGCGACGAAGTAGATGCCGTATTCGATGAAGCTGAGCGGATCTGTGACTGCATAGTTAGGTTCAGCGGCGAGGGCTGCGAAGAGGGCGAGCGGGTTCATGGTTCCATCAGTATGGCGGCTGGGTGCGGGAGTCTCAATTCAGCATTTTTCTTATAAGAGTATATGGCTACGGCTATTACGCCGTCAGCGGGTTTCTTACCCGCAGTCGTATAGAAAGGGCAAATACGACGACTAGGCCTCTGTAAGACTGGCCGATATGAGCGGGCGAGAGGGATGGCTACCGCGGCCAGACCCACATAGGTTCGAGGAGAATCAGTCGTCCGCGTGTGCTGGCGCCCGCATTGGGCGAATTGCCAAGAAAAGATAGACCGTCCGGCCAAGGGCCCTAGTTCGTTCTGGAATCGCCCGAGGGGTCGGCTAACTTGGGCCTACCCCGATGCGCTGCTTACCTTGGCTTTTCCTTTCCTGTGTTTGTCTACTTGGTGGTCCGACGCAGCCGAATATCTTGTTCATTCTGACCGATGACCAGGGCTATGGGGATCTTTCCGCCCATGGTAACCCGGTCCTCAAGACGCCTAACCTCGATCGCCTTCGCGCAGAGAGTGTGCGGTTTGTTGACTTCCAAGTCTCGCCGACTTGCGCCCCGACGCGTAGCGCGTTGCTCACGGGCCGGCATGAGTTCAAGAACGGCATCACGCACACCATCCTTGAGCGCGAACGGCTGGCCCTTGGGGCGGCGACCTTGGCCGAGCAGCTGCAGAAGGCCGGCTACCGAACCGGCATCTTTGGCAAATGGCACCTCGGCGATGAGGCCCCGTATCAGCCTAACCGGCGCGGCTTTAACGAAGTTTTTATTCATGGCGCCGGCGGTATCGGGCAGAGTTATGCGGGCAGTTGCGGCGACGTGCCGAAGAATTCCTATTACGGGCCAACGATTCTGCATAACGGTAAGTTCGTGAAGACCGCCGGCTACTGCACCGATGAATTCTTCGCCCAAGCGACCCGGTGGATCGAGGGCGAAGCCGCCGCCAAGCGTCCTTTCCTAGCCTGGGTGGCCACTAATGCACCGCACGGGCCTTATAACGCCAGGCCCGAGGACGCGGCCCTCTATGAAGGCAAGGGGCTCGGGAAGGACACCGAAAACTTCTTCGGCATGCTCCATAATATTGACCAAAACGTCGGCCGAATTCTGGCGAAAATCGAGGCCCTTGGTCTGGCCCAAGACACGCTGGTTGTCTTCATGAACGATAACGGAGGCACCGCGGGCACCAAGGTCTTCAACGCGGGGATGCGGGCGCAAAAAGGGACGGCGTTCATGGGCGGCATTCGAGCCATTTCCTTCTGGCGTTTACCCGGACGCTTCCAGCCGAGCGATGTCAAGGCCCTCGCCGCGCACATCGATGTCGCCCCGACCATCCTGGAGCTCACCGGGACGCCCGCCTCCGCGACCATGCAGGCGCAGATGGAGGGACGTAGTTTGCTGCCGTTGTTGACGGCTAAGGTCGGCCAGCAGGTCGCTTGGCCCGACCGCACGCTCTTCACCCACGTCGGTCGCTGGAACGGGGCCGACCCGGAGGTCGGTCGTTACGCTAACACCAGCGTGCGCACCGCCCGCTGGCACTTGGTCGCTGCCGGTAACGGCCAGGCCGCGGGGAAGGGTAAGGCTAAGGCGGCCGCGAAAGGCGAGCCGGCCGTGTCAGCACCCGTCAAGCCAACCTGGCAGCTCTTTGATCTTAACGCGGACTATGGCGAGACCACCGATATCGCCGCCCAGCACCCCGAGGTCGTCGTCGAACTCGCCGCCAAGCATGATGCTTGGTGGAAAGAGGTCCGCCCGATGATGGTCAATGAAGGGGTCAAAGGACCCGCCGAAAACTCCTTCAAGGTGCTCTACCGGGAGCAGATGGGGAAGTAAGGGGAGGGGTGGAGGACGGAGGATAGAGTACAGATTACAGATTACGGAGGACAGAGGGCGGAGTACAGAGTACAGAGGACAGAGGACAGGGTAGCGTCGCTTCCTTGTCATCAACTCTCCATCGGTCTCGCCACTCAGCTTCTTACGCCAATACCTTCTTCATTAACTCTCCGTGAATGTCCGTCAGGCGGAAGTCGCGGCCTTGGTAGCGGTAGATCAGACGGGTGTGTTCCACGCCCATGAGGTGCATGATTGTCGCGTTGAGGTCGTGCACGTGCACTGGGTCCTTCACGATGTTGTAGCAGAAGTCGTCGGTCTCCCCGTGAACGTAACCTTTCTTCACGCCGGCACCGGCCATGAGGACGGTGAAGCAACGAGGATGGTGATCACGGCCGTAGTTGGTCTCAGTCAGGGCGCCTTGCGAGTAGATGGTGCGCCCGAATTCGCCACCCCAGACGATGAGGGTGTCGTCCAGGAGCCCGCGCTGCTTGAGGTCGGTGAGCAGTCCAGCGGTCGCATGGTCCGTGTCGGCACACTGGCCCTTGAGGGCTTTCGGTAAGCCACCGTGGTGGTCCCAACCCATGTGGAAGAGTTGCACGAAGCGGACGTCGCGCTCACAGAGGCGGCGAGCGAGTAAGCAGTTCGAGGCGTAGGACCCCGGGCGCTTCACGTCCGGACCATAGAGGTCGAGCACGTGTTGCGGTTCCTTGGAGAAGTCGAGGAGGTCCGGCACGCTGGTCTGCATCCGGAACGCGAGTTCGTACTGAGCGATACGGGTCTGGATTTCAGGGTCACCTAAGACGCCATGGCGCTGCTGGTTAAGTGCGGAAATTTCATCAAGCGATTCGCGGCGGATATCCCGACTCATGCCCTCCGGGTCCTTAAGGTAGAGTACACGTTCACCTTTATTCCGGAACTTCACCCCTTGGTGCTTCGAAGGCAGGAAGCCCGCGCCCCAGAGGCGGTCATACAGCGGTTGGTCGTCGGGTCGGCCGCTGCCGAACGAAGACATGACGACGTAATTGGGAAGGTTATCATTCACGCTACCTAGTCCGTAGCTGGCCCATGAGCCGATCGAAGGACGCCCGGCCAACTGGCTACCAGTCTGCATGAAGGTGATGGCCGGGTCGTGGTTGATGGCCTCGGTGAACATCGAGCGCACCATGCACCATTCATCTGCCTTGCTGGCAATGTGGGGCATGACCTCGCTGAACCACATGCCCGACTGGCCATGCTGCTTGAAATTGAAGATGGAAGGGGCGACCGGAAAAGTCTTCTGCCCCGAGGTCATCGTGGTCAGGCGTTGGCCCTGACGGATGGACGCGGGGAGATCCTGGGCGCGGAACTTCGCCATCCCCGGCTTCGGGTCGAAGAGGTCCATCTGCGACGGTGCCCCGGACTGAAAGAGGTAGATGATCTTCTTAGCCTTGGGCTTGAAGTTCGGGAAGCCTGTGACCTCAGGTTTGCCGGCGAAGGCCGACGGGCCCAGAATCGAGCCGAGGGCAGCGAGGCCGATGCCGCCCGCAGACTGTTTCAGGAAGGTGCGGCGAGAGAGGGCCAGCCGGTCGGCAGGGTTAAGGCCGAGAAAGTCGCGGTCGTTGCAGTTCATTCGCGGGTTACGGTTTCGTCGAGGTTAAGCAGCACGTTGGTGGTGACGGTCCAAGCAGCTAGTTGAGCCGGATCAAGGTCGGTCGGCACGGCGCTTTGGCCGATGGCGAGGAGCTTTTTGGCCGCTGGTAAGTCGGCCGCATAAGCCGTGAGGCGTCGGTCAAGTCCCTTGCGCAAGACCGCAAGTTCAGCGGGCGTGCCGGGACGGCTAGTGACGCGCTGGAAGGCCCAAGCTAAGCGTTGGTCAGTGGTCCCGGGTTGGCGCAGGGCAAGCTCGGCCAACTTACGCGAGGCTTCCACGAAGGTGACTTCGTTCAGGAGCGAGAGCGCCTGCATGGGGGTGTTGCTGCGGAAGCGCTTCACGGTACAGAACTCGCGGGTAGCCGAGTCAAAGAGTAGCATCGAGGGCGGGGCCGCCGTGCGTTTCCAAATAGTGTACAGCGAGCGGCGGTAGAGGCCTTCGCCGGTGTCGGCTTTGTAGTTACGCATGTCACCGTAGACGCTGGTCTCGTCCCAGACAGCTTCTGGCATGTAGGGCTTCACGCTGACGCCACCGACTTTAGGCACGAGCAGGCCACTCACGGCGAGGGCTTGGTCACGGATGGTTTCGGCAGGGAGTCGGAAACGTGGGCCACGGGAGATCCACCGGTTCTCCGGGTCCTTTTCCAGTTTCTCCGGCGTCACGACCGTGCTTTGGCGATAGGCTTGGCTCATGAGGATGAGCTTCTGCATTCGCTTCATGTCCCAGCCGTTTTCCGCAAAGTCCACGGCGAGCCAGTCCAGTAGTTCTGGGTGGCTCGGCCATTCGGCTTGCGAGCCAAAGTTCTCGGAGGTCTTCACTAAGCCGGTACCGAAGAAGTTTTCCCAGGCACGGTTGACCCAAACGCGGGCGGTCAAGGGGTGTTGGCCGTTCACCAGCCAGCGGGCGAAGCCGAGGCGATTATTAGGTTCACCAGCGGGCAGGGGCGGTAGTGCCGCAGGGAGCTTTCGTTCTACCTTCGCGCCTGGTCTATCGTATTCTCCCCGGTCGAGCACGAAGGCATCCTTGGGCTGGGCCAGTTCCTTCATCACCATGACATCAAGGATGCCAGGTAGAGTGTTCTTGGTGTTCAGCAAGCCGGCTAGTTGGGCGTCGGCGGCACGCTTCGGGTGTTCCGGGCTTTCGGTAAAAGCCTTGGCGATAACTTTGCGATCTTCGGCGGTGCGCGCGGCGGGGTCTTTAAGAATCAGTGCCCGGAGTTCTGCGGCTTGCGGCGTGTCCTTCAAACTGATGAGGCTAGAGGGGAGTCCGGTTGTGCTTAGGCGGAAGCGGCCGACGTTGTGGTTGGCGAGGGTCTCACAGCGTAAGGAGACGGTCAGGGTCGCGCCTGCAGGTACCGTGGTCGGTGTGAAAATGAAGAGGCCCTTTCGTGGGACGCGATTTTCAGCGTCGTTACCGGCAATGGCCCAGCCAGCACCCGTCTTGGCGCGAGCGGGCTGAGCTTTTTTCGCGCCCTTCGCGCCCTTGGCGGCCTTGGTGGCCGTGCCGCCTTCAACGAGGCTCTTAATCGGCCAGCCCTCTTGGCTGAAGTCGGCTTGTGCATCTACGAAGTCGAGTTCGACCTTCTTGCCATCGGCGAGGGTCAAAACCGCGTCGACGCCACTCAGAACGAAGTTACCGTTCGGGGCTCGTCCGAGGCTTTGCGTCGGCAGGGAGGCGTCAGGTATGACTTCGAGGAGTAGGCCCGTGAGTTGGCCAGTGGTAGCTGGGGCAGTGACGGTGTAGACGTCCTTGTCGGGGTTCGTGCCGCCCGCGAGCCAACTGCCGTCGGGCTGCTGCTTCAATGAGGCACCGCCTTTACTGACGGCTTGCGTGCCAGTCAGCATGGCCCAACTCGCGGTCTTACCCGTAAAACCTTGGCGCAGTTTTTGCTCCCAGGCAGTCTGCGCAGCGGGGACAACTTTGGCGGCGGACTTCACTGCTAGTTCGGCGGCAACGATGGCCTTTTCGACTTCGGCGAGGCGGACCTTCGCTTCAGGCGTGGCGAAGGAGTAGGTGGGGGAGGTGTTCCCGCCCTTACGGGTCGAGGCAGCGCCACCGAATTCGCCGAGGACACCGGATTCTTCGTTGGAATTAAAATAAGCAAAGAATTGGTAGAACTCTTTCTGGGAAATTGGATCGTACTTATGGTCGTGGCAACGGCAGCAGTTCATCGTCAGTGCCATCCAGGTCGAGCCAGTCGTCTCGACGCGGTCGATGACGGTCTCAACCGCCCATTCAGCGACGATCCGACCTCCCTCGCCGTTTAGGCGATGGTTGCGGTTGAAGCCCGTTGCAATGATCTGGTCTTCAGTGGCGTTGGGGAGAAGGTCGCCCGCGAGCTGTTCGACGGTGAAGGCATCGAAAGGTTTATTCGTATTGTAGGCGCGGATGACCCAATCGCGCCAGGGCCACATCGTGCGGGTCGTGTCACTCTGGAAGCCATTGCTGTCCGCGTAGCGGGCGAAGTCGAGCCACTGGGCCGCCATACGTTCGCCGTAATGCGGAGAGGCTAAGAGGCGGTCAATGGCCTTGGACCATGCGTCGGGGGAAGGGTCGGCGAGGAAGGCGGTGAGGTCTGCCTCGGTGGGCGGTAGGCCGGTCAGGTCGAGCGCAGCGCGGCGGAGTAGGGTCGGGCGGCTGGCTTCCGGGGTGCCACTGAAGCCTTTGGCGGTGCGAACTTGGGCGACGAAACCATCGATGGCGTTGCCGCCCGTAGGAATGGTTGGGACCGCCGGCTTCTTGGGTGTCTGGAAAGCCCAGTGGCCTTGGTAGACGGCCCCTTCTTTAATCCAACGAGCCACCAAATCGATTTGGTCTTTAGAGAGGACCTTATGGAACTCTGCGGGCGGCATGTGGTCGTCCGCATCCGTCGTCAGTAGGCGCTTCATTACCGCACTGCGCTCGGGGTGGCCAGGAACGATGGCGGGGTCGCCAGACTTCCCGCCACGGCGAGCGGCCTCCAAGGAATCTAAGCGCAACTTACCCTTGGTCTTCGCTTCGTCGGGCCCGTGACAAGCGAAGCAGGTGTCCGAGAAGATGGGCCGAATGTCGCGGTTGAACTCAACACGCTCCTCAGCGAGCAACGTCGAGGCAGCGGCCAGTAAGACTAAAATCGACGAACGCCGGACTTGCATGGCTTACTTAGCTTCGGCCAAGGACTTGATGGAGAGGTCACGGAAACCCACGGCATCGCCGTGGCCAGCGAAGCCGAAGAAGCCGTTCTTACGATCTTTGCCCGGGTGGGCGCTCTTCGCCATGACCGTGGCCATATCGACTTTGCTCAGGTCGGCGTCGAGAATCACAAAGCCGTTGAGTTCGACCTTGATGGTCGAGCCCTTGACGGTGACTTCCTGGAAGTTCCATTCGCCGATGGGGCGCTGGTAGCCACGCTGGGCGGCGACCATGCCATAGGCCGAGCCGTGGACCTGCCGTGGGTCGATCTTGCCCTTCACCTTGTCGTAGTTGTCGTCGAGGATCTGGAGTTCGCACATGCCGACGTAGGCGGTGTTGCCGGTGCCCGGGAAGCGGAGGCAGAGGCCGTTATTACCGCCAGCGGGGACCTTGAATTCGAAGCGCGCAACGAAGTCAGTCAGGTCATCCTTGTGGTAGAGGTTGCCGCCCTTGTTGGGCTTGCAGAAGATGGCGCCGTCAACGACTTCATACTGGTCGGTCGCGCCCTTCCAGTCAGTGAGGTCCTTACCGTTGAAAATCGCTTTGAAGCCTTCGGTGCCCTTCGAGGCGAGGTACTTGTTGGCTTCGGCACCGTTGATTTCACGCACGAAGACGTTGCGCCAGCGGATGGGGGCACCATGGGTCTGGAGGCAGATGGGGCCTTTCGCCGGGACGGCGAGCTTGCGGTCGTAATAGTTTTCGAGGCTGGCATAATCGACCGTCTGCTTGCCGTTGAGCCAGATGCTGACGCGGGCACCGACCATGACGATGCGCAGGGTGTTCCATTCGCCCGGAGCCTTGTCGGCAACCACGAGGGGGAACTTACCGTTGTTCAGGCCGTTATTCCAGAGCGCACCGCTACCTTTGTCGGCGCCATTCTTCTTTTCCTTAGCGTTGGCCGGGTCCCAGATTTGCACCTGGGGGACGTTGCGGAGGTAGATGCCCGAGTCACCGAGTGGTGCCATGTTGTATTCGAGGGTTAGCTCAATGTCGCCGTATTCCTTCAGGGTGGTGGCATACTTCCCTTTGCCATCGTTGACGAGGTCGTCGCCTTCGGCCTTCCAGTGGGCAAGCATGTCCGCCGTCCAAGTCTTATCTCGTTCGGCCCGCTTTTCAGGCGAGAGGGCGAGGTAGGCCCGGTGGTCGGAGGTGTCCCCGCCGCGCCAGCCAGTGAGGTCCTTGCCGTTGTAGAGCGCGGTAAAGCCTTCGGGCGGGGTGGGCGCAGCCGTCAGGGCGACGGCAGCAAGGAGGAGGGCAAGGATACGCACGGGATTTTATAGAGGAGGATTAGAGCGGCTCGAGGGTGCAGCGTTTCACTTCGAAGGCGCCGCCTTCGGATTGGAGACCGATGAAGCCTTCGGAGAGGTTCGTACCGGTGGCCTTGTTCACTTCCTTGCCGTTAACGAGGATAGTCACGGTATCCTTATCGCAGATCGTGGTGAAGGTATTCCATTCGCCCGCGGGCTTCTCCGCGTCGAGCTGCTTGCCGATACGGTAGCCACGGATGGTGCCGTCCTTGGCTTTCATGGCGACGCCTTCCTTGGAAGTAGCGCCGGACCAGAAATAGAAATCACCCTGATTCTTGTTCATACCCTGACACTCGATGCTCTTCGGCCAGATGGCGTCCGGAGCGGTCATGTGGACGACGACGCCGGTGTTGCCGGGTTTGGTGAAGCGCCATTCGACCGTGAACTTATATTGCTTGTAGGACTTCTCGGTGCGGAGAAAGCCGTTGGGCTTACCGGTGCAGGCCAAGAGGCCATCTTTGACCGACCAGGTTTCCGCGGCGGGAGTGCCGCCTTTTAGGAAGGAGGTCCAACCCGTGAGGTCCTTGCCGTTAAAGAGTTCAACCTTGGCGCTGGGCGTGGCGGCGGCAGCAGCCGGCGCGGTCGTGGCGGGGGCGTCGGCAGCCATGGCCAAGGGGGAGGCTAGGACGGACGAAAAGATCGCCGCCCAGAGAGGGAGGAGGGTGCGTGGGGACATGGGCTGAAGTTAGCCATAGCCCGACTCATGAGAAGGCTAAAGAGGGGCGACGAGGGGCAAATAAATGACGGCTATACCTTGTATACCATCGTCCTCGCCTAGGCTGTCAGCTGCAGGGCCGAAAACTCGTCCAAGAATAGCCGAACGCTCCCGTGTGTGCGCAGGATGGAGGCGGGGCACTTCGTGGTCAGCGGACCGAGGCAAGCGGCCGCGACCGCCTGGGCTTTGCGCATGCCTGGAACGACGACGCTCAGGTGCTGGGCTTGCCGGAAGACCGGTATCGTCAGGCTTAACGCTTGCTTAGGAACATCCGCCAAGGTCGCAAAGCAGCCATCATTCAGTTGTTGCTGCCGGCAGGCATGGTCGAGGTGAACGACCTTCACGAGCTGCGGGTCGTCGAAGTCCGCGACGGATGGATCGTTGAATGCAATGTGCCCGTTTTCCCCAATGCCTAAGCAGATGAGATCAATGGGCGCGGCGGAGAGTAAGCTCGCATAGCGGGTCGCTTCTGCTTCGGCGTCCAAGGCTTCGCCATGGATTTCCGCGAAGCTACCGAGGGGGACATGGTCGAGGAAGTGTTGCTTTAAGTAGGTACGGAAGCTGGCGGGATGCTTCGCGCGGAGTCCGATATACTCGTCCATATGGAAGCCGTCGATGTGCGACCAGTCGATGACACTTTGGCTTTGAGTGATGAGCGCGGCTAGGAACTCATTCTGCGAGGGAGCGCAGGCGAAGACGACGCGGGCGCGTGGTTGGGTTGCCAAGATTCCCTGCAATAGCTTCACTACATGGGCGGCGGCACGGCGCCCCAACTCGTCACGGGACGGGCTGACGTCAGTCGGAATCGGGCGGAGTGGCATGGCTAGGCCATGATGCCCCTGACCTGCTTGCCCGCGACGCCGGTCAGGCGGATGTCGAGGCCTTGGAGCTTTACGTTCAGTCGCGTATGCTCGATGCCCATGAGCGCGAGCATCGTGGCGTGCAAGTCGTGGACATCGACGATGTTCTCGACGGAGCGGTAACCGAGTTCGTCGGTGTTGCCGTAGACAGTGCCAGCCTTCACGCCGCCGCCCGCCAAGAAGACGCTGAAGCCTAAGATGTGGTGGTCTCGGCCCGAGCCTTGGCCCATGGGGGTGCGGCCGAATTCGCCGCCCCAGAGGAGGAGGGTGTCTTCGAGCATGCCGCGTTGCTTGAGGTCGGCGATGAGGGCCGCGGTGGCCTTATCGACGTCCTTGGCCGCCGAGCGCATGCCGTCTTCAATGCCGCCGTGGTGATCCCAGGCACGGTGGTAGAGTTGAATCATACGCACGCCGCGTTCGGCCAGGCGACGTGCCATCAGACAATTGGAGGCGAAAGAACCATCGCCGACTTCCTTGATGCCGTAGTTCTCCAGCGTCTTGGGCGACTCGTTCTTGAAGTCGAGGAGGTCAGGCACGCTCGTCTGCATCTTGAAGGCGAGTTCATACTGGGCGATGCGCGTGGCGATTTCGGGGTCAACCGTCTCTTCGGCGAGCGTACCGTTGAGGCGGCGGATTTCATCGACGACCTGGCGCTGGGTGCTCTGGCAAACGCCTTGCGGGTTGCCGATGTAGTGCACCGCATCGCCCTTAGACTGGAAGAGGATGCCTTGGTATTTACTCGGTAAGGCCCCGCTGGACCACTGGCGCGAAGAGATGGGTTGCTGACCGGTCTTCCCGGCCGAGGTAAGCACGATGTAACCAGGGAGGTTTTCGGTCTCCGAGCCCAAACCATAGAGCAGCCAAGAGCCCATGCTGGGGCGGCCCTTGATAATCGAGCCGGTATTCATGAACGCATGCGCGGTGTCATGGTTGATTTGCTCGGTCCGCATCGAGCGGATGACGCAGAGGTCGTCCGCGTGTGTACTGATATTAGGGAAAAGGTCGCTGATCTCGATGCCAGCCTTGCCGTATTTCTTATAGTCGATGAAAGAGCCGCGGGCCTTAAGCACCGCCCCCTGGAGCTGCGCGAGCTGCTGTCCCTTGGTGAAGGACTCTGGGAAGGGTTGGCCGTCGAGCTTCTTGAGCGCTGGCTTCCAATCGAAGGTTTCGAGGTGCGAGGGTCCGCCCGCCATACACAAGTAGATAACGCGCTTGGCCTTCACGGGGAAGTGCGGGGACTTCAGGAAGCCCTTGGAGAAGTTGGCGGCGCTAGGCGCGTCGGTCGCGGCCAAACCTTTGGCCGCGAGCATCGCAAAGGCGGCGCTACCCAAACCGTAGGCGCTCTTGGTTAAGAAGCTGCGTCGGTTGATCGACAGCGTATGCGCAATGGGGTCGTAAGGGTTCATGGCTTAGTAGCGTGTGATGACTTCGTGAGAGTTGAGGAGTACGCGGCAGGCCTGCGTCCAAGCGGCGTGCGTCGCTGGGTCGTCCGTCGGTGACGACGTGAGGCCAATCTTCAGAAGCTTGGTCGCTTCGGTCGGGTTGGCCGTATAGTAGACCTTCTGATCCGCGATGAGTTTCTCGAGCGCGGTGCGTTCCGAGGCCTTGATGTTACGGCCGACGGCGAGAACGAAGGCGGCGTTGAGGCGATCTTCCTTGGCTGGCTTGGAGAGGAGGCGGGCCGCGAGGACGCGGGCCGCTTCGACGAAGGTGGGGTCATTCAAGAGTGTCAGGGCCTGCTGCGGCGTATTGCTGGAACTGCGTAATGCCACGCACTCGTCGCGGGCCGGGGCATCGAAGTTCACCAACATCGGGTGGAGGAACATCCGCTGCCAGTGCATGTAGAGGCCACGGCGCCATTGTTCGGCGTCCTTACTCGCGCTGTAGTTCCGGTTAGGGAACTGCAATGGCTCGTAGTAGCCATCGGGTTGATAGGGCTTCACGCTCGGCCCGCCGATGTCGGCGGCGTTCAGTAGGCCAGCGATGGCGAGGGCGTTGTCACGGATGAATTCGGCATCGAGGCGCCGTGGATTCTGCGAGGCCAAGAGTCGGTTAGCGGGGTCGAGGTCTTTTAATTCAGGACGCAGGCTACTGCTCTGGCGGTAAGTGCGGCTCGTCACCATGAGTTTGACCATGCGCTTGACGTCCCAGCCATGGTCGCGGAATTCGACCGCGAGCCAGTCCATGAGCTCGGGGTGCGAGGGGAGTTCGCCTTGCGAGCCAAGGTCATCGAGGACGGCCGATAGGCCATTGCCATGGAAGATTTGCCACAACCGGTTCGTGAAGGTGCGGGCGGTGATGGGATTTTCCTTCGACGTCAGCCAATTCGCGAGGTCGAGTCGGGTGAGGCGCTTTTGTTCGGTACTCTGACGGTAGCCGGGCAGGAACGAAGGGGTGGCGGGTAAAACTACGGGGCCAGTGGTGTCGAGGAAGTTGCCGCGGGGGAGGATCCGCACGGTGATGGGTGCACGCGCTTCGGTCACGAGCGACCAAGCTGCCCCGCGTCGGTAATCGCGGAGTTTGGCGGCCATGGCTTTGACCTGCTCGAAGTCGGGGCGTGCTGGCTGGACCGAGCACAGGTAGGCGACGGCTTGTTCGGCGGGCGTCCTCGGGAGGGCGCCCACGGTGAGTGGGTCGTAGCCGCCAAAGGGCGTGACCGAAACCTGGATAGGCTGAGTGTTAGCGCCGTCGATGGCGACCAGGAGGGCATCGCCTTCAGTCAGGTCAACCGGCGTGTCCAAGAGCCAGACGGCGGAGGCCGTGCCCGTCGCCGGCACAGTCAGCGACCAGGTATTACCGATCCCGAGAATCTCGGTGCCGCCTGAATATTTGATGTCGTGCGTGGCAGCATCAGCGAAGCCAGCCGTGAGTTTGCGCTCCTTGCCGCCGGCATTACGGACAGTGAAACCAACGGTGAGGCTACTACGGGTGCCAGCTTTAGCTTCCGGTAAGGAGAGGCGCACGGCGGCCACACGCAGGGCACCAGGCTTCAGGGCGACGACGAGGCCTTCGCCTTTAGCGAGGGGTTTCTTCAGGGCGATGGGCTGTCCAGCCGGCAGCGTTTGCAGGGAGGATTCAACGACGGTTCCAGCACTTGGGGCGGGGGCAACCTTCGCCCCTTTCTTCGCCGGCGTGGCAGCCACCGCGGCCTTATGGATTTCAAAGCTGCCCGCAGGCTTCAACCAACCATCCGCGTTTTTCAGGGCGAAGGGTTGGAGTGACTTTGCCCAGGCGGCAACTTTCGAGGGGTCAGTCTTTGCTTGGGCAAAGTCCGCGATTTCACGTCGGGCGCGGGTATCCTGCTTTTGCAGGTACGGGCTGGTGGTCTTGATTTCGGGTGGGAAGGGCGAATCGTTATTCACGCCCTTGAGCTCCGGCTCCGGGGTGTAGGAATAATCGGCGTAGACGCCCCATTGCTTCACATCGGCAAAGAAAGACTGCAGGGTGTAGAAGTCGGCTGCCTTGATCGGGTCAAATTTATGGTCATGGCATTCAGCGCAGCCGAACGTGGAGCCTAGCCAAGCGGCCGAAACGGAGCGGACGCGCTCGGCGCCGTACTTTGCGAGGTATTCCTTCGGTTGGGCACCGCCTTCGCGGGTCATCATGTTGAGGCGGTTATACCCGGAAGCGACTTTCTGTTCTTCCGTCGAATTGGGCAGGAGGTCGCCCGCCAGTTGCTCACGGGTGAAGGCGTCGAAGGGCTTATTACTATTGAAAGCGTTAATCACATAATCGCGGTAAGGGAAAATGCGTTGGTTCTGGTCACCGTGGAAGCCGACGGTGTCCGCGTAGCGCGCGATATCCAGCCACCAGACGGACATGCGTTCACCGTAATGGGGCGAGGCAAGCAGGCGGTCGACCTGCTTTTCGTAAGCGTTGGGCGATTGGTCAGCGAGGAAGGCCGCGAGTTCTTCGGGGGTCGGCGGCAGACCAGTGAGGTCGAGCGTGACGCGACGGAGGAGCTTTTCTTTCGACGTCTCCGCAGAAGGCATAATCTTCTTCTCGGCTAACTTCTTTCCGATGAAAGCATCAATGGGGTTACGTCCGCCAGCCGGCATCGGCGGAACGGCTACTGGCTTTAAGGGCGTGTAGGCCCAGTGGTCTTCGTAAAGGGCGCCTTGCTTCACCCAGCGTCGAAAGAGTTCCTTCTGTTCCGGCGTCAGGGTCTTGTGCGACGCCTTTTCCGGCATGAGGTCGTCTTCGTCCTTGGTGAAAATCCGTTTAATGATTTCCGATGCCTCGGGCTTGCCTGGGACGATGGCAATCTCCCCACTCTTGCCCGCCTTCAGGGCGAATTCGCGGATGTCGAGACGGAGGTCAGCCTTACGTGCCTTCGCGTCGAAGCCGTGGCAGTGGAAGCAGGTGTCCGACATGATCGGACGGATGTCGCGGTTGAAGCGGACGGTGTCATCGGTCTGGTCGGCGGCGAACAGGGTGGGCAGGCCGAGGACGGCAACGGCGATGAGACAAAGGGCGCGCAGGTGAAGGGGCATGGCTGAGTTTTATAAGACAACCTTGTTGAGGGGTTGTTTCAATGCCAATGGCAACGCGAAGGGTCAAAAGCGCGGGTCTAACCCACTATAAGCCCGGCTATCCCTCACGGCGGAGGTTTAGGGCTTCGGAACCCAATTCACCGCGTCAATCACGATATACCCGTCGGCGTCTTGGTTGCCGATCGTTACGCTGGCAGGATGGGAGGCATCGAAGGTGTAGACCCCGAGGCTGAGCAGGTTATTGGCGGTCTTGTCCCGTAGGTTGACCTTTAGGACGGTATTCCCGCCCGCATGGGCGATGGTAACGGGGGCGTTCGTCGCACGGTTGATGTTGGGGACGAGGGCAAGGAAGATTTCATACTTACCTGGCTTGGAGAGTTTGGCTTCGAAGCGAGCGGTAGCAGGGCCGTGCTCGCCCTTGGCGTCGTGGCGGTAGCCAGTGCCGATGAAGGAAGTAGAGGCCACGCTCTCTGTCCAGGTGCCCGTAACTTTGGCGTCAGCGTCATCGACGGTGATACCCGGGAGTTCCTTGCCTTCGCGGCGGATGGCCTTGGGCCCCGCGGCGCGATCGAGAACCTGTCCATCGGCAAGCAGCTTGGCGCTGAGGTCGGCGTAGGCGACGTCCTGCACCGCGATTTTCTGGTCGATGGCGAGAGAGGCGGCAGTAGCGGCCGACTGACCGAGGATCATGAAGACGGGTTCCATGCGAATGGAGCCGTAGGCGATGTGCGTGCAGCTGACGCAGACTGGCACAAGGAGGTTCGTGCACTGGTCCTTCTTCGGGATGATTGAGCCATATTCAATGGGGTAGGGACGACCCGGATTCACCTGCACGTCGCCTTCGTTGCGGACGTAAGCTTTGCCGTCGGCATCCTTCACAACGATACGCTGCACGTTGTGCGAATCCATGTTATAGGAACCCATGCCCACGGAGCGTGGGGTCGGGATCTTTCGCTTGAGGTGGTTCTCGTTGACGACGACGTCGGCAGTCATGCGCCGGGCTTCGCGGACGTAAATCTGGTGCGGCCAGTGGCCGTTGTCCGTGAACTCATCCTTAGCCAGACCCCATTGCGCAAAGCCTTCGCGAATCTTGGCCGGGACGGAGGCGTCGTTCGCCAAGAAATAAAGGTAGCCCTGCTGGTATTGGCGGTGCTCCGCAATGATCTCGCGGCGACGCTCATAGGAGGCGTCGGGGTAATCCCAGTTCATACCAATGTTATCCGTGCTGAAGGGGCCGTGGTTGTTGGTGTCGGTCTTGGCGTTCGGGATGAGGTCGAATTTACCAAAGACGTGCGTGGCGCCTTGAGCTAAGGCCCGGGCAAGGAGGGCGTATTGCTTTGGGTCGTAACCTGGCGGCTGAGGGAACTCGACGCGGTTGGCCGCCACCTTGGTCAGGCACATGCGAAAGTTATACGCTTGGATCTTTTTATCGCCGGCGCCGTCTTGGCCACCGACAGGGATGTCCTGGATGCGGGGCAAGAGGCCCGACTTCGGGTCGCCTTCAATGACGTAGGGATCTACCTTGCCTGCAAATTGGTGCGACTTGGCATGGCCAAGTTGGATGCCATTGAGGGTCTCATCGAAGGCCACGTTGGGTTCACGGCCAAAGGTGTAACTGACGCCAGCAGCAGCCATCAGGTCACCTTCGTAGGTGGCGTCGATGAACATGCGGCCAGCAAAGCGACGTTTGCTCAAGGTGGTGATGGCAAGGATGCGGCCATCCTGCTTCTCGACCCCATGGGCTCGGTCGAGCCATTCGTTGCGTTCGATGGTCAACTTAAATTCCTTCACGTAGTCTTCGAAGACTTTCTCGGCAACCGATGGCTCAAAGATCCACATGGTACGCTCGGTCGCATCCATTGCCACCGTGCCTTGGCCTTTATTGCCAAACTTTTCCTTGGCTTCGTGCTTCCACGCACTGGGCTGCTGGTAGGTCTGCCAAACACGGTGGTAGAAGTCGCGTGAGAGACCGCCGATGACGGACTTATCGCCGGAGTCGGTGAAGCCCAAGCCACCACTCGAGAGGCCGCCGAGGTGCTTATCGGGGCTAATGACGATGACGGTCTTGCCCATCTTCTTCGCTTGAACGGCGGCAATGATGGCGGCCGAGGTGCCGCCGTAGATGACGATGTCATAGGTCGGCGGCGGGGTTTCGGCAACGAGCGCACAGGGTAGGGCTAGGAATAGGGCGAGGAGGCGGCGCATGGGGTGTGATGAAAAGGGGGCGAAAAGGGGGATGGGGCTGGATAGGGGAAAGGGGGATGGGGGGGA
>Ga0102915_1000002_pt1 | contig 137847 bp, 134 predicted proteins | sample Colrivmet1561A02_FD_78199 | JGI IMG/M metagenome (GOLD analysis project Ga0102915, IMG submission 78199) | Estuarine microbial communities from the Columbia River estuary - metaG 1561A-02 | ecosystem: Environmental > Aquatic > Marine > Intertidal zone > Estuary | place: USA: Columbia River...
TAAATCTGTAAAACGTAAATCTGTAAAACGTAAATCTGTAAAACGTAAATCTGTAAAACGTAAATCTGTAAAACGTAAATCTGTAAAACGTAAATCTGTAAAACGTAAATCTGTAAAACGTAAGTCTACATCTAAAGATCGATCAAAGGTTAAAGAATGTATTAAACGTAAAAGACGTTCTCGTGTTATTAGGCGGTCACCAAAGTGTTCAATAGACAAATGTTATTCTGCTTGGAGACGTGCTACTAAATGTTAAATTGATACTGTACTTTAGATATATTGAAGGATGAAAAAATTTATTTTGTTTTTAGTTTAAACAAAATACAAGACATTTCTATTTTTTTATGTTTAGTTATTTTTTAAAAAGTAATTTCTTTATATAATATAATAAAGATGATTCCTGATAAACTATTGATTAATCTTAAAATTATTAGTAAAATACAAAAAAATGGAAGAATTGCTAGAAGTTGTGATGGTATTATTTCTTTGGAAAATGATGTGTTTTACCAATTTATAAAACGATTTGTGACAAACGATTCAAGAAAACAAGCAATTTTTGAAATAAACAGTGTGATAAATGAATGCATTGATATATTACAATATATATTGAATTCAAAATATATGAATAAGAATTTTAATCAAAGCGATGAATATATAAAAAATTGTGAAAATATTAATCTTTTATTATCAGAAATGGAAGCTGCTCGTTGCGGAATAGAAAATTTGAAATTCACATATCAAAATGATCCAAATATAGTATCACAAATTGATATTATTATTTTAAAAACGAATACCGCATTAAAAGATATGTATAATAAACTTTATTACTTTGAAAGTTTTTTACAAATACCTACATCTACACAACCAAAATTTATAAGAAATGATAATTTGTCGAATACAGAATCATTATCTTATCAATACCATACCGATCAGAATAAAGACCACGGGGACCAATGGAAGGACCAAAATAAATACCACATGGATCAATGGAAGGACCAAAGTAAATACGGAAGTGACCAGAATAAGGATGAAAGTGTCCAGAGTGATAACGAAACTGATGATAATGCAGATGAATAATTTTTATATTAATAAAATTTTATTATTATTATATAATAATAATAATAATATGTCTGTAAACGAAATTGTTAATATAACAAATCCAACTCCTATTTTACAACAAGAACGTAGTCAAATTACAACGAATCCTTTTATACCAAATGAACAACGAATATTAGAACTAGAACAATTAGATAAAAGTGCCAATCAAATTATAGAAGAATCATATAACAAAAATAAAACAAATAGTATAGCTAATTTAAATTTACGAGACATTTCTAAAAATATATCATCTAGTTTTATAGGAATTTCAGAAGATCTTTTTAATAAACCAGAAGATGTAAAATGGGTTGATTATATTTTTTTAATTTTTCAAAAAGATCAAAGATATGCATATATAGGTGTAGTTTTATTAATGATTGCATTTTATATGATGATTATTAAAATCGGTGATAATTCTTACGAAACCCCTCGATCAAATTTTGTTTTTAAAATAAATAAAAATTAATTTCAAAATTTTTTACAAATACATATTTAAATAACTTGTGTTGTCATCTTGTGATTTCAAAACGTGATCAACATAAGTTCTTGTTACAATAATTACCTGTTTATCATCGAGTGTTTCTGTCATTAAATTTTCAAAGTTGCCAATTAATGTATCGTAGTTTAGTCTATTTATAATTTTTTCTATATTTTTACGAAGTTGTCTAACTCCGCTTTCTTTTTGTGTTTTATTTACGATAATGTATTCAATAACTTCTTTATCGATAATGATGTCAATGTTGTTTTGTAATGTGACATTTGACAAAATTTCAGGGATTAATTTATCTTGGCAAATAATTAGTTTTTCATTCAAGGTTGGTGGATTAATATATATGATCTTCATTCTATCAGATACAATTTCGTCAACTTTTGTAATATCATTAAATGCCAAAACAAAAAATACTTTTGACAAGTCAATATTAAGATTACTTAGGTAATTATCTTGAAAAGCTGCATTTTGTTCTTCATCTAATAAATGTGTAAGAATTCCAAATATTTCAGCTGATTTACTTTCACTTATTTTATCAATTTCGTCCAAATAAATAATAGGATTCATATACTGTAAATTTGTAAAAATTTCAACTATCTTACCAGGTTTAGATCCAACATAAGTTTCACTATGACCTGTTAAAACGGATACGTCATTTAAACCACCAAAGTTAATTTGATTAAAAGGAAGTTCTAAAGCATCAGCAAGAGATCTTATAACCTTAGTTTTTCCGACCCCGGCGTTACCATAAAGTGCTAACACGTGTCCTCGACTATTTGGATTTGTTATTTTTTTTGCTACAAATTCTAAAATTTCTTGTTTTACATCTTCTAAACCATAAATATTTTTATCCAACTTTTGTTTAACGTTATTAAAAAAGTTTTTAATAGTTTCTTGTGTATCCGTTTTACTCACTGCTAACGTTTTGTATTTTCCATATGGAATTTTACTAACTGTTCTTAACCAATTCATGGATTTAGAATAATCACTTCCTGTTAATTTCTGAGTAGAATCATATTTATCAACAATATAAGATTTTGTATCTAAATCAATATTCATCAATAATAATTTATCACGAAGTGATTCTACTCCTGAACCTTGACATTTTTTTCTTTTATGATTTTCCAAGTCTTGTTCTATACATCGTAACTTTCTTTTTAAACTATTAGATTCAGATTCTGTATAATCTTCTTCATCAGAAAGTGACCGTTTACACTTCTTTTTTATTTTAATGATCTGAACAGGATTACTTGATTCTGATTTTGATTCTTTAAGTGTAGTTAATCGTTTTTTAGTTCGCGATTCATCTTCGTTTTTATCATTTTTCTGACTCGTATTATTTTGAATAGAACTAACAAGAATCAAGTCATTTAAGAAAACAGAAGATATCATTATCCAATAAATATCTTCTTTACACGGATGAGTTAAATTATCAGAAGTATGATCTTTAATACAAATGTAATAATCTACTGATTCTTTAATATATACAATATCTTCTCTTTTATATTCACTATTCAAGCACCAATACCCTAAATACATATTAAAAATGAAAATATAGTTATACATTTTCATTTTTTTTTAAATTCAAAACACTTTTAATGTGGTATTAACGTAGAATTAATGTGGCATTAACGTAGAATTAATGTGGTGGTTGACATAATTCATCAATTGTGAATCCATAATTAACTAACAATGTAGCAATATATGGAGCTGTTTCGGGTTTATCAAAAGACAAGTTATATGGTAAACCAGCAGCATAAGCTAATTTTTCAACTAATTCTTTTGTATCTTTTGTCTTTGATCTAGACATTAAATCTTGAAATGCATATTGTACTGTATTTTCGAATTTTTTCTTATCACCTTCGAAAACTTTATACAAGTGATCCATTGTAACTTCACTACATCCAGGATAAAGCATTGTTTTAGGTTCTAATAATTGTGCACCAGATGCTTTGTATTCGGATGAATAATCAGCAAAGGATTCAAACATACCTCTACCAGCCAAAAGATTCATACCATATACGTAAATAATAGATAATAATAGAGCCAATTGAAGATCCTTATTACTCAAATATACAATTATAGTAATCAATGCTATTTTAACAAATGTATTTTGGAAAAAATTACTCAAATATTGAGGAGGCCTAGGTGCAATTTGAGCAGCATAAAGTGCCAATGTAACTTTTACAAACGCCATAATATAAGGATTCGACATTGGATATTGAATTTGTTTTTCGATAAAATCACCGGCTTGTTTAACGTATTCCATATTTATATTATAGATAAATAAAAAAAAAATAAGATTATTTTATATTTTGTTAATAATTGCAATTTAAAAATAATAGTATATGTTTAATATATTATATAATTTTACTTTTTATTTATTATGGAAACTATACAATATAGTTTAAAAGACAATATATCAATAGATATAAGATTCGCTTTAGAATGTAGTCGTAAAAAAAAAGAAATTATAGTAGATCCAAATAGTATATTTGATAAACATTGCTTAGAATTGTATGGAGAAAAGACTTGTATTCTATTCGAATTAGAAAACAATTTATACCAGTTAAGATATTTAAATAAGAATACGGCAAAAAACATTAACAAAAATGATTTTTATATACAAATACCAACATTAGTAGAATCATCATATACAGTAGTTGTGGTTGAAAATATTAAAGACATAAATAAAAAAAATATAAATAAAAAGGAAATTGTGGCAATACATTCTCCTAGTAATACTTCGTAACATGTAACATTTAATTTAAAAACAATCTAAATTAAATGTAAATTGCGAATACATATGCCACACGATATGATCGATGAATATTTTGATATTTACAATCAAAGTATAAAACAATATGGTGAAAAAACTTGTGTATTATATGCTTGTGGTAGTTTTTACGAAGTATATAAAATAGAAAACAATACGGAGACTATTGGTAATGCAGATATTGTATCTGAAATTATTCGTTGTGATTTTTCAAACAAAAATAAATCCAAGAGATCTGAAGAAGGAAGTTCTAGGGCATTTCCTGATTTCTGCGGGTTTGGAACAGCATATTTGCCAAAATATTTACCACCTCTTTTAGAAAATGATTACACTGTTGTTATAGTAGACCAATTAGAACAAGCCAATGAAAGACGAGGTAAATTAGTTAAAAGAGGTATTGTTGCAGTTCATTCACCTTGTTTAAAAGCTTGTGATTTAGAAACTTTTAATGATACTGATTCATATTTATTAGGAGTATCTTTGGAAATCGTTTTACCAAAATCAAAAAATTTTGACAATGTTGTTATTTATTCCGTATGTTCTGTAAACAATACAACAAACACGATTGAAATTACAGAAAACATAATACAATGTAAGGAAAATGAATTTAGAAATGCTTTAGAAGATTTGGGAAAAGTGTTATCACGATATAACACTAAAACATTAAGACTATTCTATTTATCTGATTTTACTGAATCTGATATTTATTCACGAGCATTGATAAAATATTTAGACGAACAATCATCTATTAACAATTATATTTATAAGATTGATCATATACAAAAAGATTCAAAAATATATATAGATTATTGTAAAAGACAATACAAGAATGAATATTTCAAACGTATTTATAAACATATAGATTTTGGCTTGGTAGATCCATTAGAATATTTGAATTTACACGATAAAGACATTTCCAGTTTAAATTTTATGTTTGTTTTAGATTTTATAGCAAAACACGATTTAAAATATGTTAATAACTTACAATTACCCGTTATTATAAATGAAACATCAAATCTGGTACTTGAACTAAATACATTACAACAATTAAATCTATTACCAAATAGATTAGTTACAAACAATAAGATTACTAGTGTTTTTGATGTAATAAATCATACTTGTACAGCTATCGGTAGACGTCATCTTAAAAATCTATTAACTAAACCATTTAGAAATAAAGATATTATACAATTTAGATATGATTTAAGTAATCGAATACAACATTTCGATGAAAATAAACTTAAACATCTTGAAAAACTTTTATCTACGTGTATAGATTTTGATAGGTTACATAGAAAAATGGGTTTAGAGGCATTGCATCCTTATGAATTTGAAAAACTTGACTTGAGTTATACTAAAATTATGAATCTATTTGATTTTATAAAAGTTGATGATACATTAAGTAAATTGATTCCAGATAACGTTGTATTAAAATCGTTTGTAGAATATATAACAGACTATAAAAAGACATTTAATTTACAGGATATGAAACGTATTGGGTTAAATACAACAAGAGAAGATTTTGTTAGTTTTTTTAATATAGGCATCTTTTCTGATCTAGATAAAATCCAATCTGATATTCGTGTTATAGAAACTGATATTGAAAAGTTGAGAAAAAGTTTAGATGATGTTATAAATGAAAAACGAAATGGTAATAATGCACAAGCACAAATGGTAAAATTAGGTTTTACTGAAAATGAAGGATACTATTTTAGTTGTACAAAAATCAGATATCAAAAATTAGTAAAAGAGTGTAAGGATACGACTTTTAATGCAAAACAAACTAGTAATATGTGCAAATTTTTCAATGATGATTTAACAAAATTATCAAACTCGTTAATTAATACAAGAGAATTACTTTTGAAAAAGGTTAAATTACATTACATTTCAAAATTACAAGAATATTATCAAGAATACAATGTTGTCTTTACAAGTCTCTCTCGATTTATAGAAACTTTAGATGTTGCTTTCAGTAATGTAAAATGTTCTAATAAATATAATTATTGCGAACCAAATATTATAAATACGAGTGATTCTTGTTTACAATCCGAACAGATGAGACATCCAATTATAGAATTAATTAACAATGATACTGAATATGTACCCAACGATGTTGTGTTAAATAAAGATAGTCTTGGTATGCTAGTTTATGGATTAAATAGTTCTGGTAAGTCAAGTTTATTAAGATCAGTTGGTGTATGTGTTGTTTTAGCACAATGTGGATTATATGTACCTTGCAAGAGTTTTAGTTTCACACCGTTTCATACCATAATTTCTCAAGTTGATTTATCAGATAATTTATTTGCAAATAAAAGTAGTTTTACAAGTGAAATGTGTGGATTAAAAAGAATTTTAACGTGCAGTGATCCAAATACATTAGTTTTATCTGACGAATTATGTAGAGGGACAGAGGTAAATAGTAGTTGTGCTATTGTAGCAACTACATTATTACATCTAGTAGAAAATAAATCAAAATTCTTTTTTACAACTCATTTACATAATCTTACACAAATTGAAGACATATCAAATGAAAAGAAGATAAATATATGTCATTTAAAAGTAGAAACAAAAGATGATATAATAATTTTTGAAAGAACTCTTACTCCTGGATCTGGTAGTGAATTATATGGTCTAGAAGTTTGTAAATCAATTATTCAAAATTCGGATTTTATAGATCGTGCATTTAAAATTAGAAATGATGTCGTTTCAAACAAAACACGAGTTATAGATACTGGAAGAAGTAGATATAACAAAAAGAAAATCGTAGATCATTGTCAGGTTTGTGGTCATAAACCTAAACGAGGAGAAATACCACTCGATACACATCATATAAATGAACAAAAAGATTGTGATGAACGCGGGTTTGTTAACGATAAACATTTTCATAAAAATAAGTTATATAATTTGGTAAGTCTATGTAAAAAATGCCATCAAAAAATAGACACAGGAGAACTTGTTATAAAAGGATACCGATCAAGTACATCAGGAACATTTTTAGATTACACCTTAAATTAAATATAATTATTTTATTTAATAATAAATAATTATACACTGAAAAAAAGAATGGAAGAAAGAATGGAAGCTTCAAAACAAAGAATGGAAGCTTCAAAACAAAGAATGGAAGCTTTAAAACAAAGAATGAAAGCTTTCAAACAGGAAATGGAAGAGTTCAAACAGGAATACTGCGAGGATGTTGTTGTATTTTCCAGAAGTATTATTGTTACAGTTGCAGCAGAAATTTTACTTTTTGCTATCGGCGAACAACCAAACGACCAAACAAAAGTAACAGAAATGAAGAATTTCTTAAAAACTGACCCAAGCAAAATTGAAAAGTTATTAAAAAAGATCGGATTATCAAACTCTACTGAGAAATTTGCAAAAGCTTTTAATCAAGTAATCGATAAAACAACATTACAAGATTTAGATGAAGATTTAGATGACAAAGTTGCTGAAACTCATTCTTTATTTGAACGTCATGAAATTCTAAAAGTCAAATTTAAACAAGAATGGTTCATTATTAAAAATTATGAATACATCAAACATCAAAAATTAGAAACGATTTAGTAGATGAAAACGCATTTACATTATTGCACAACATTTTTTTATTCCTCGTTTTGATAAAGATATTGGATTAGATATAGAAACTTTACCCCATAATGCCGGTGTATTTATAGGTTCCCAAGTTACTATAGATGTATGAGCTTGTATGCATTTATATACAACATTATTATACGTAACTAATTGATTAACACTATATGATTTATTAGGTTGCCAGTTTGGTATCTGCGTTGGTGTTGGTGTTGGTGTTGGTGTAGGTGTAGGTGTTGGCGTTGGCGTAGGTGTTGGCGTTGGTGTTGGCGTAGGCGTTGGTGTTGTAGAAACTTTACCCCATAACGCTGGTGTATTTATAGGTTCCCAGGTTACTATGGATGTATGAGATTGTATACATTTGTATACAACATTATTATACGTAACTAATTGATTAACACTATATGATTTATTGGGTTGCCAATTTGGTATCTGCGTTGGTGTTGGCGTTGGTGTAGGTGTAGGTGTAGGTGTAGGTGTAGGTGTAGGTGTAGGTGTAGGTGTAGGTGTAGGTGTAGGTGTTGGTGTTGGCGTTGGCGTTGGCGTTGGCGTTGGCGTTGGCGTTGGCGTTGGTGTGGGTGTGGGTTGCGAATTAAATATATTTGATGCTGTATTAATGATATCCAAACTGGAAGGACTTCCTCTTTTCTGATAACTCCATACAAACAATCCATTAGATGGATTTGAATCAGTTAACATAAATGTAGAATACAACTTTATTTCATTCAAGGTAACTACGTGTCCGCCCCATGATTCTGGTGGTACCTCAGCGCCCATAAGTAATGGACCATTGTAATACGAACGATAAGCTTTAAAAGCATCAATTGGATTAAATGTATTTCCTGCATCGTATGTCATAATACATATAAAATCTAATTTATTTCCATCTGATTTTAATCCAGGTATGCTCATACCTGTATATTGACCAGAAGGTTGTGAATTAACAAAGGCACCTTGACCATAAGCTCCTACTGAAAATGCAGCCATGGATAAAAGACCAGTAGGATTTTTAGTTCGTAATGTATTTATTATGCCACCAAGTTGACTTGATTTAGCTGCTCCAGTTGCCGGTTCCCAATCTATATCAATACCATCTACACCCAAATCCGTTGCCAAGTCTACAATATTAGTTGGGTTGAATGTATCAAATTGATAGGACGCACCTCCCACACTTAACATAACAATTATTCCATTTGATTTTAAAATATTTATGGCCTGTTTAACAACTGAAAAACTAGATGAAAAATCTAAACCAGTTCCTATAAAATTCATAGAATTCTTCGTATATGTACATGCTGGATTAGCAAAAGCTAAAAAAACAAGATTGATAGGTTGTTTAATATTTGCTAAATCCATAAAATTAGCATCAGTTGCAAAAGACGAAGACCAAGATTCAAAATAAACTCCCAAAGGACGTTTTCCTTTTAATTTTTGAACAAAAGACATTTTTTTATCTAGTATTAATAAATAAAAAAAATTTTCAAATATTGTATTTAATTAATTTTTAATAGAGTTTCTATCTGTTTCGTCTATATCTTCTTTAATGAACGTATAGATTAGATGAAAATGTGTATTTTACGCATAAATTAGATTACCACTTGTGTTTTTTATACAAGTCAAATAATGTATTTTCAAATTCATCAGTAAACCCATTGTAATCACAAATTGGTCCTTTTACAAATGCATTTCTTACACGTTGTTTTAAACCATCCAAGTTATTCAAATTATTTGCAAACCAAACAGCTTTTTGAATGTATTCTTCTTGTGAATAAGTAACATAATCATCTAGACCACAATTTTTCATCAAACTTGTTGTCACGTTTTGTGAATGATAATGTCTTACATTGTCAAATAATGTCAAAATAGGAACACCCATCATCAAACTTTCACAACTGGTTGTTGTACCAGAATATGGGAAAGTATCAATAGCAATATCCATCTTATTGTAATCAGGTAAATGTTCACTGTATGTATCAGAATATGGTAAAATAATTACACGTTCTAAAACAGATTTATCCTTGAATGTATCAAAAAACTTTTGTTTCAATTTTGGTGTCAAAAATTCCTTTGTCTTAATTGCAAGTCTAGCAGTAGGTGCCCTTTGTAAAATCTTCTCCCAAACACCAATTACCATATCATTGACTTTATTAAATCTATTAAATGTACCAAATGTAACATATCCATTCTTAATACATGGTTGTTCATTTACAATCTCTGGAATATTCTCAATACCCATACTTGGAGTATACGCCAAGAAACATCGATTCATAAACACTAACCGTTCCTGATAATATTTCTGACTATATTCACTATCACAAAACTTGTCTGTAATTCTATAATCCATCGATTTAATACCACTCGAATTTGGATATCCACAATAACTAATTTGAATAGGAGCTGGTTTCAATACAAATGTATCCAACCGATTATCACCCGTATGAGCAGACATATCAAATAAAATATCAATATTATCCTTTTGAATTTTCTTTTTCAAATCTTCATTTGACATATTCTTAACAACCACCCAATTGCATTTTGGAAACATATCTTCCAATTTTACAACTTTTACAGAATAACAAGTGACATTAAATAAATCATAATTAAGATGTCTCAAAATACTATGTAAGAAATAACTAACAGGATGACAAATAAAATCACCAGAAACAAAACCTATATTCAATTTTGTCTTTGTTTTAACCAAATCTACTTTACTTTCAGCTTTTACAATCTCACCTTTAACTTTGTAATCTGGACAAGACACCTTGTAATCATCAATCACAACTGGATATATCTTATTAATAGCTTTGTGAATCCTAGCTATATACATAGGATCCTCTATCAAATGTGATATATAATTAGAATCCAACAACTTGTTTTGATATGCAAGTGATAAACGTGGTTTATATTTCAATGCCCTGTTATATCCATCAATAGCACCAACAAAATCACATTCATAACATTTAGCCAAACCCATATTCATATACATACTCGCAATCAACATATCTTTGTCAACTGAAATATGTGCATTTTTATAATTTTCAATTCCACGCATATAATGTTCAATTGCTTTTTCTGTAAGTCTTTGTTCTGTATACACAACACCGATTTGATTATTCACATCTGGATCATTTGGATCAATTTCAAATGCCAAATTAAAGAAATATAATGCAGTCTCTCTATCTTGAATTGTAAAATAAACACTGCCCAAACCATTTAAACATTTTATCTTGAATTGCTTTAAAATATTAATCTCATTTTTATCTTTTGCAAGTTTCATCTGTAAATCAATAATACCATTTGCTAATTTATAATGATACACACTACTATCCAATTTGTTAGCTCTATGATACATAAAACCAAAATTATAATGCAACTGATAATCACAAGGATCTATTACTAAAACTTGATTTAATAATGACAAATTCTCTTCAGCATTTGCATTAAACACTGTCAAGTACAAAAATATGGTTTTAAATATTTCCATAGAACGTCTATTAAAAGGCTCCAAATTCAATACTTTCTTTAAATGAGCTATAGCCATATATAACGTGTTAAGTTCAACCTGATTAAACCCATCTTTTCTATTCATATGTAATCCAACAGTTCTAATTAACAATTCTGCACTAATATAATATGTATTTATAATCTCCTTTTTATGTCTATATGATACAAATGGGTTTAATTCATCTAAAAATTTTATACAATTCTTTGACATTTGAATACATTGTAAATATTTTTCATTGTCTGTACGATTTTCTTTTACCAATATAGTTTGAGCTTCATTATAAAGTTTATCTAACTTATTAAATTCATCCAAAAAAGATTCTATAGAAGTAACTGATTCTGTAGTATTCATTTTCTTTTATTAAATCGCAAAGTTTTAAATTAATATTTTTCAACGCAAATTTAATACCGATATATATTATTCAACTAGATCACAAGATCACAAGATCACAATATTACAATATTACAAGATCACAAGATCGATTATTCAAGTTTTAACTTTAAATAACTAGCTATCTTAGGATATTGTTTAGGGTCAGTTAAATACTTGACTGGTACATCATTTGCAACTAATATAGCAGCAAATTGATCTATACCACCAAAAAAATCGACCATTTGTTCAGGTGTAACATTTTTATAAATTGGCAGAATGTCTTTTTCCTGCATAGATTCGAAATTAGTAAAGGATTCCTTTTTTGTAAGTGAGAAATAAACAACAAATACGATTAATACGATTGCTATCAAAATAATATATTTATACATTAATATATTATTTACTACATAAATTATTTATTTCAAATTAAATCACAATTACGAGCATTAGTAACATACTTAATATTATAATACAAAGAACACATGCAATCCACGAAAATACAGGTACATTTCCTAGACCCCCAAAACCAAAACTCTGCAATGTAGATGGTATTATATCACCAACAACATCAGTTATTACACCTCCTGTTATACCAGCAACTGTAGTAGTTACAGGTTTAGTAATATCATTAATAATTTGTGTTGTTTGGTTAGAAACACTAGTGTAACATTTCATAATTCCATAATTACCTTGTTTTGAAATTTCCTTGTTAATTTTAACTGATCCTCCTCTTATAGGTTGAATGGAATATTCACCATCAATATTTGGATCAGAATTTGAACTACTGATCATTATACTATCTCTTTTCGTAAACATATCTTCAGGTGTATAAGTAACAACTGTTTTCGAAGGATCTGTACTATCTTTTTTAATAGAAGTAATAGTATAATCTGTTTTATTTATTTTTTCAGATAATACAGCAGCAGTTGTAGCAATAGCACCTAGCGTCGTCCCACCTATAATCCAACCCTTGTTTTTAGAGAGAAATTTACTAAATTCACTTGAATCTTTTGGTACTGTATCAGCAACATTGTCTATCTTTTTAGCACCACCATCAATTTTACTATAAGGAGGTGGTACATCGTCTATCTTTTTAGCACCAGTATCAACAACATCGTCTATCTTTTTAGCACCAGTATCAACAAGATCGTCCATCTTTTTAGATACTTTAGCTACTTTATCGTCTATCTTTTTAGATAATTCAGTTACTTTATCGCCTATTTTACCAGCTCCTTTTTTAACACCTTCACCTAATTTACCAGCTCCTTTTTTAACACCTTCACCTAATTTACCAGCTCCTTTTTTAACACCTTCACCTAATTTACCAGCTCCTTTTTTAACACCTTCACCTACATTTGTAAGAAATCTCCCTGTACTTGCTTTAGAAAATGTTGCATGTTCTATATAATGTTCTACAATAGGAAACACGTGCATTATATATAATTACTATACAAAAAAAAATATAATACAAAAAAATATAATACAAAAAAAATATAATACAAAAAAAATATTTTATACGAAAAATAAAAGCATTGAACTACATATAATAAGGATGAGAATCACACTGATGCTAACGAGCAATTGCCAATTAAACTTTAACCAAGTTACATATTTCTTATAAGGTGTAGAAGGTTTATAATTCTTTAAATCAATTGCTTTAGAAAATTTTTTGCCATAACCACGTTTTTTTGCGGCAGCTGTGGCAATTAATAAAGCGATGTTTTGAGTTGTTCCAGAATATAGATTAATATTATCATATAAAGGATTCAAAGCAATTCGCATATTTCTTTGTAATGAATTGATTTCATTATACAGATTTTCTTCTTTAAAAACCTCTTCTGATGAAATCAAACCATTATTTTCATAATATTCTTTTTTTAGTTTATAATATTCATCTATTTCTTCATCGGTAGAAGGCATTACACTTGGTTTAATTTCCAATGGATAATCAGATCCATTTTCTAAAAATTGTTTACGGATACTAACATCAATCGTTTCCTTCATTTGTGCTAAATCCTTATTATAGTATGATTGAAACGGATTCCATAACATGTCTAAAGCTGCAAATGTTAGTTGAATAATCATAACAGCCCATCCTATAGGCCCTGCTGCTGAAGAAGCAGACGCTTTAGCACCAAGAGATGCTACTGTCTTGGATGCCGTCTGAACTATAGCTTTTTCTGCAACTTCTTGTGCAATGGATTGTGCAACATCTTTAATTACAGTCGGAGCATCTCCACCTGTACCTGCACTCATACCTGCACTTCCACCTATGCTCATAATTTCATCACCATATTTCTTTAAAGTCTTGTAACCAGTCTTTGCTGCAGACTTTAAAACCGACGTCATTACTAAATATAAATATATTTTTTTTATAAAATTTATAAAAAATATAATTAATTAATACGTAATTTTCCTACCTTTACTAGCATCATCTGCTAAACAAGCTGCTTCAGTTAAAGCACGGGTAGCACTAGCACAAGTAAGAGCTCTTCCCGCAGTAGCACCCAATAAAAACTCATAAGTCCAAGAATCTGGAGGTTGAAAACAATCACCGTTACAATAAGCTAAACATTTACTATAACAATATTTTCTATTTACCTTACAAGACCCATCAGTTATATCATAATCCAAACCTTCTTTTTCACATGTCTCTCTAAAATATTCATTACCTATTATACAAATACCATCTCGCTTAATATCCTCCTGTGACTGTGAAACTGAACTTTGCCCCATTTGTTTACTTAACGACTGTTGTTGATTACTTGTTAAATTGATGTCGTTTTCAGCGGAAGTTTTTGCATCTTTACTATCTTTATCTCTCCATTCATAATACGCTGGTGACTCATCCTTTTTGGTAGGATACACTGAACTTTTTTTACATGTTTCTTCTGTATGTTTACAATCATATGTAAATTCGTCACCTAATTCAACCCAAGAATACCCTTTTGATTCACACATCTTCTTAATAGCATATTTTGTAGCCCTTTTATGATCTAATTCATTTGCAACTCTTAAATTCATATAATGTTCTTTGTTTAAAAAAAATTTATCATACGAAAATCGTAAAAACAAGTAGAATAACAATAACAATATATAATATACCATTCTATATATAAATAAGATAAATTATATTTTTATTAAAGCAATATAAATATAACAACAATTTTCATTTTATTTTTTTTATTATTTTTTATTATTTTTTATTATTTTTTAGCAACTACTAAACTCAAACTACTACTACATAATAAAAATAGTATTAATACAACAACAGCAATAATAATAGTAGTTGAATCGGGTAATTTAGGCTTAGTTGAATCTTGTGGCGAAGGTGTTTCTTCATCATCGACTGTATCTGTTGTATCTAATGTTGTATCTAATGTTGTATCTAATGTTGTATTTGATGTTGTATTTTGTGGTAAATTAAGAACATCAGCCAATGCTGTTTTTGTAAATTGAAATTGAGTTTCTGATTGTTTCCTTGCAGCATCCGCTTGTTTTTGTGATTGTTTTGCAACTTTAGCATTACTTATACCAGTTGCAGTACAATCTTCTCCATCTATTAAATCATATAATTCACAGTCTGCTTGTAAAGACTCTATACCTGATGTAGTACAAGCGTAATCTCCTATACTCATCCCTTGTTCGCTTAACATGCCATATTTTTGACATTGTGTTTTTACGTTCGTAATTTTTGCAGATGAACAACCTGTTGTTATTCCATATTTTTCACAACCTTGTATTGTATTTAATCTTGTACAAGAAGTACTGTTACTACTACACCAATTTATACATTTATCTCCTTTTGCATTTGTATCACTAGAATTACAATATTCTCCCATTAATGTATTAAATGTTGTTGCATCAGAGTTCGCTAAAGCTATACACCTCTCATCCGTTACGATTTTATCGCCATCGCCACAAAAAGTAGTTATTTTGGTTCTACATTCTGCATTTGTAGGGGTTCTATATTTCGGATCACACGTATAATCACCTACTATTTTATGAGCACCTGGGTTTTTTATATTATTAAGACAACAACCTAATATGTCACCTTTATAACTTTTTCTCTTTATTTTACCTCTACGTCCACCTCTTCCGCCAGCCCCTGCATTAAAACACTCCTCTCCCCAATTATTCGTACACGTCCAACACTCACTACCTAGATTACTATCCCAATCAAATTCACCGTTTAGCGGATATCGAAATCCAGCATTCCATAAATCACCTGTCGTATTACCTGGAAAACCTCCACAACCTGTAGTCTGTTCTTTAGATTCATCAATCTTTATATCAACTAAATCTTCTAAAGTAAATGGCGTTGGTTTCACTGAATAAAAACCCATCAATATATAATATATAATATATAAAAAAAATGCAAATATATAAAAAAAATGTGAATATATAAAAAATTATAAAATATTATTTTTTCTGATTAATATATAAACATCATTGAATATACTCTTATTATCAAGACGATATTTTAAAGTACTTGTTTTAACACCTAAATCCCTAGACGCTTCCTTTTGAGAATTCCATTCTTGTAATATTGTTTTTTGATCGTCTTTGTGTACTTTACATATTGCTACTCGTTTACATAAAGTAGATGTTATACCAGTACCTCGTAATACATTCTCCTTAATTGTAATACCGTACCATCCGTGATAACTTGAAGTACCTTCGTAAAAATAATCTTTAAAAAAGTGCTTGTCTAAAAATTTACACAAAAGATCTATATCACCTTTTTTAGGTATATGTTTACCATTTTCACTACACCATGTTTCATATGAATCTCTTAATGTACTTCTATTTAATTTAGCAGTTGGTAGTTTTACACATTTATTCATTAAAAAGTTTTCAAAATCTGAAATAGGTTCTTTAAAATCAAACGTGTAAAATGAGCGTTTAAGATTTATACCAACTACACATCTCATGTCACAATTAAACATTTTATTAAACATTTTTTTAACAACAAATTTCCCTGTTATATATTGTTCAAAATCTTTATAATTAAACAAACTGTTTATTTTACTCCACGTTTTATATTGATATACTAATTCTCTTATTGAAACGTACTCTAAACCATCTACTATACAAGAATCATTTAAAAATCTTTTGAATACGACTTCATCTTTATCTTCGGTTTGTAATTCGGGCTGATTTACAGCTGCAATATCTGTTTGAACTGATCGTTCCAAAAGTTTTACAGGTTTACATCCATTTACATTTATATCAGATGTTGTTTTAATAGATTGTAATTCTTCTTCCAGGTTATTAAATGTATATGCATCAGTGAAATCAATACAAGATTGTATAGTTTTTATAAAGAAAGTTAATAACTCGTCATTCTGTATATAAAACCATTCTTTTTGTTTTCTAATTCTATGAGCATTTAATACAGAATGTATAACTTTTTCAGACAATACAGTATCTTTACTCTTGTATGTTTTTACAATTTCTACAGAATTTGTACTGGATCCACAATTTAAACTGATAATTCTTTTATTTGGATCGTTACTTAAACCTATTTTGTAATGACCAAGTTTGTCCTTATCACTCGCTAAATAAATATATCCTGGTGTTTTTACAAAACCTTCTGTTTCTGGTTTGTTCTCTAACCTTTTGATTGTTCGTTGCTGTTCTTGTAATTGTCTTTTATTTTGTTCCATTTCTTCTATTATGATTTCGTTGTATACATTTTCTAATTTTACATAATACTTTCTTATTGCTTTACCTCGATCTGTTTTTGCCAACATACATAAATTCTTAAATGTATCTACATTCAACATAATATCTTCTTTATTATGTCCACCTCTATTTTCATCTTTTTTTTGCTCGTCCCTACGGAAAAGCAAAGTTTTGTAATCTTCACCTTCTGTAAAGTTACTTTTAATTGTTTTCATTGCATTTCCTTTGTTGGCAAATCCAATCATCTTAAATACGTGTTCTAAATTGATTGGATAGTCATTAGTTGCGTGATAATTCATAAACATATACAAGTTTGCTACGTACCACCGTTGTTCATCATCTATAAAATTGGTGTTTAATTTGTCAACTAAACGATCCTGTACGTTTAATGAAAGTGTAGTGTTACTAGTCTTTACTAATTCACTAAAATTTATTGATTTAGGCGCTATTTGGTTCATAATGTAATATTTTTATTAATATTATAATAAAATTATTTTTAAATAATATTTTGAACGAATATTCTAAACGAAACGTATTTAAAAACAAACTGAATATAATACAAAGTAGTATATTAATATGGAAGGTAATAAAGACGACGAAGAAATTCGTTTAAAACGTTTAAGAAATCGAGTAAAGACACTTCAAAAGAAACCACAACCAGAACAAAGGACACCAGAATGGTATGCTGCTCGACATACTCGTGTAACGGCAAGTGAAGCAGCTAGTTGTTTATTTAAATCACAACGAATGTGCGAAGAATATGTAAAAGCATTTGATATCAAAACTTTCAAGTATAAAGACACTGAACCACTTAATCATTACGAAACTAAAGAAGATTACATTATAAAAAAATGCTCAGCATTTTATGGGAAAAATGTATTTAAAGATTCAGTTTATACATTATGGGGGAAAAAATATGAAGAAGTTGCTAACAGATTGTATTGTCAACTAAATAACACAACTGTTATAGAATTTGGTTTGTTACCACATCCTCGTTTAAAATGGTTAGCAGCAAGTCCTGATGGTATTACACCAGATGGAATAATGTTGGAAATAAAATGCCCGAAAAGTCGTAAAATAGATGAAACACAGGTTCCAATACACTACTGGGTCCAGACACAGATACAACTAGAGGTAACAGACCTAGATTTTTGTGATTTTTTTGAATGTGAGATTGAAGAAATAGAGTCAGAACAACAATTTATAGAATGTGAATTAGTAGGTAAACAAGCAAAAGGTATTGTTTTACAAATTGCAAACAGTGGTCCTGATCCCAAATTCATTTACCCACCAATTTCAATTGTAGAAACTGACCAATACATTAATTGGAAAAATGAAAATTTAAAAAAAGATAACACCTTAATACCCACTTACTACTTTATTACAAAATATAATAATCAAAGAGTTGCAAGAAGTAAAACGTGGTTTGCAAATATAAGAGACGACATTAAAAAAACCTGGGAAATAATTATACATCTTCAAAAAGAAAAAGAATACTTTGAAAAATATAAGGACTCAATCCATAGATTAAAAAGTAAAGCATTTTATGAAAAATATGAAACAACTAACTGCGATATCAACGATAACATTTCCACATTTGTATTAAATGGATCAGGATCAGAATTAGAATCGGATGAAGATCAGGATTTGAAAAAAGAATTATCTGAAGATAAGACAATTTGTTTAATTGATTAAAGTTATTATTAAATTATTTTTATATATATTATTATATATAGAAATTATGGAAATGAATGAATCCAAACCCAGATTTTTCATAAATCCTATAACTGGAAGAATGATAAAATCTCGTGCTAAAACATTTCGAAATCTAAAATCATTAGGATATCAAGTAGATAAACATAAATGCCTATATGATGTAAAAACGGCTAAAAAATGTTTGGAAAGAATTTTGCATTTATATCCGAATATAGTATACCCTTCATCTAATTTTATAAATATACCTAAAACTTTTAAACACGGATATATAAGAGCATTTATTAAACACAATAATAAAATAATAGGATATATTGACAAACGTGGTAAAAAGTATAAATTATATAAACCTATTCATAGCACCAGAAAATTACCTATAGTAGAAGACCCATTCGATTCATTGCATTTAATATTAGACAAAATTGATAGAATATCTGAAAAAGATCAACGTTTAGTAGAAAAACAAATAAAGAAATCAAAAATGCTTGGAAACGATGATCACATAACTATTTTATTTAACCCATTGCAAAACGATTTTATTCCTATAAAATCAAAACTATACACACAAGAAAAACAAGAAATTATAAATACAATAAATAGTCAATTAGTCCCAAAAAGATTACCACCAATAACACCCAAACTTAACATAGCTGGTATCGTAAAAGACAACGATGAAATATTAGGTATAGTTGATACCAACAATGAAATAAAACTTTTCAACACACCAATAAAAATAATCGATTTACATCCCACATCTCAAATACAAGGACCACAAGGACCACAAGGACCACAAGGACCACAAGGACCACAAGGACCACAAGGACCACAAGGTGAACTAGGTGAACGAGGTGAAACTGGACCACAAGGTGAACGAGGTGAAACTGGACCACAAGGTGAACGAGGTGAAACTGGACTACAAGGTGAACGAGGTGAACAAGGTGAAAGAGGTGAAAGAGGTGAACAAGGTGAAACTGAAAGTACTATAAGCGAACCAGAAGTAAGTGAACCAGAAGTAACTGAAACTACTGTAACTGAACCAGAAGTAACTGAACCTGAAATAACTGAACCTACTGTAACTGAACCTGAAGTAAGTGAACCTACTGTAACTGAAGAAGTAACTGAACCTACTGTAACTGAAGTAAGCGAACCTACTGTAACTGAAGTAAGCGAACCTACTGTAACTGAAGTAAGCGAACCTACTGTAACTGAAGAAGTAAGTGAACCTACTGTAAGTGAAGAAGTAAGTGAACCTACTGTAACTGAAGTAAGCGAACCTACTGTAACTGAAGAAGTAAGTGAACCTACTGTAAGTGAAGAAGTAAGTGAACCTACTGTAAGTGAAGAAGTAAGTGAACCTACTGTAACTGAAGTAAGCGAACCTACTGTAACTGAAGTAAGCGAACCTGAACCTACTGTAACTGAAGTAAGCGAACCTACTGTAACTGAAGTAAGCGAACCTGAACCTACTGTAACTGAACAACCAGAAGTGACTATAAGTGAAGAAGTAAGCGAACCTGAAGTGACTATAAGTGAAGTAAGTGATCTTGAAGTAAGCGAAGAAGTAAGCGAACCTGAAAGCGAACCTGAAAGCGAACCTGAAGTAAGCGAACCTGAAGTAAGCGAACCTGAAGTAAGCGAACCTACTGTAACTGAAGAAGTAAGTGAACCTGAAGTGACTGTAAGTCCTGAAGTAAGTGAACCTGAAGTGACTGTAAGTCCTGAAGTAAGTGAACCTGTAATTTCAAAAGACATTGTAGAAACTTTACCTAGTGTTGAAATTATAAAAACAGAAGATAAAATTGATCTAGACAAAAAAATAGATGAAGCTATTACGTTATCACCAAGTGAATCAAAAGAGATTATTAAACAAATCGAATGCTTAGACGGAGATCAATTTGATATAAATGAAAAACGATGTTTACCTTGTTCGCATTATCAATTAGTATGGGATAGTGAAACAAGACTATGTAAACAGATGTTAAAAGACCAAATATCAAAAGAAAAAGAAAAGGAAATTTTATCAAGTAACATGGTATTACAGGGTTTGGATATTGTTGTTAATGATAAAAATAATATAATTGGTTATATTGAAAAATAATTTTTTTTTAAAACATTAATTTCTATATAAACTATAATAAGAATGGATTCATCATCTATTATAGATTATATCAAAAAAACATATCCTAAAATTGTTTTTCAACCATTTAAATTCCAACAAACACGAGCTCTAGCATTCATTTTATCAAATGATAATTTAGTAATAGGATTCATTAATAAAAATGGTGTATTATGTAAATTGATTGAACCAATTGATATAAAAGAATTATCATCAAATGATTTTAGAGAGATTGTTGAAAAACTTCCTGTCGTTAAGGGATTTACAGATCAAGACAAACAAAAATTAATTAAATTGTTTGAAAAAAGAGAGGATACTATTTCTAAAAAAGAACATGAAAAAATAGTTGATGAATTGAAATCTTATATAAACAAAAAAGAAAAAGAATTGTCTGAAACAGATAAATACAAGGCACTTTTTGATAGTAAATCAAATGAGATTATTTTAATAGAAAATAAATATGAAGAAAAAATTAAAGATATTAATGATCAATACAATCAAGTTGTTTCAAAATTACAAGAATGTAGTAAACAAATAATTGATCAAAATGAAGCTATTTTAGAAGGAATTAATCAACACAAACAATCAGTTAAAGAATTTATTGCATCAAAAGATCTTAAAATTGAAGAATTAGAAAAAATACATGAACAAGACATTCAAGAAAAACGTAATCTACAAGAAAATTTAGACAATATATTAGGAAATGAAAAAAGATCATTAGAATTAATTGAAAGTAATAAAGATTTGATATCAGATTACGATATAAAATTAAAAGAAAAAGTAAATATTATAAATGATTTAGAATCATCTATAGAAAAAATACGTGCCGAATTAGACGATTCTAAAAAAGAACTTGACAAATCTGACTTACAAAATAAATTATTGCAAGGTTACAAATCAAGGTGTAGTGAAAAAATCATAAAAGAAAAATCAGATATTATTGATGCTATACAAAAATACAATGACATGTGGTTATCGTGGGTAGAAAAATCACGATTTGATATACAAGAACAAAAAAGAAAATTGATAGAAGATTTTAAAAAAGCAAAGGATAATTTACAAAATACATTAGAATCTCAAATCCAAGAATCCAATATGTCCAGCAAAGAAGTTCAACTTTTAAAACAAAATATAAAAGATATAGAAATGTCTTTGAATAAAACTATAAATGAACAATTAATAGAATTATCTAAAAAAGAAGATGCACTTAAAGAAAAAGAACAAGAAATTTCAAGTTTCTTATCTGAAAAATCACAATTAGAATCTACTCTAAAAGAAAAAGAAAAGTCATTCCAGGAAAAAGAAAAGTCATTTGAAGAAAAAGAAAAGTCATTCCAGGAAAAAGAAAAGTCATTCCAGGAAAAAGAAAAGTTCTTCGAAGAAAAAGAAAAGTCATTTGAAGAACAAGAAAAGTCATTTCAAGAAACAGAATCAAAATTAAATAACAAAATTTACAATTACGAATCAAACATTATTCCTAAATTAAAAAGTGATCTAGGTGAATTAAATATTTTGTTGGAAAAAAACAGAAATACACCAATCGAATCTAAAATAGATTACGATGATTGTTATAGTATAGTTTCTAATTTTGTGTCATTGAATAACATTTTTTATAGAAAACAAGAAATTATTAGAAAATTGGATGATATAATATCTAATAACTTGAGTTATTTCAGAAATTTAAATGAATCTACTAAAACATTAGTAAAGAGTGATTTTGAAAAAGTTAAAACGGAGATAAACAATCATATAAAATTTTTAAATTTACAAGATTATATAGATAGTCCAAATTTTGAATATTTGAAATCCAAGGCAACACGATCTAGAGTTCCAGATACATATTGTAACGATTTGAAAAATTTACTAGAATATTGGGAGGTTAATAAACTGTTATATAGAAATCAAGATGTACAGTTAACAAATATATATGAAAATTTATCAGGAGCGATTAGAACTTATATAAGAATAAAACCATTGATAAATAAAGAACGAGCAAAAAGTTCTATAGAAATCAGAACAATTGAAAAGAAAAAAATAAAAGGATTAACAATAGACTGTTCAAGTGTTCCTAATACAAAATATAAAGAATCACTTTATTTTGGTGAATTTTATGGTATATTCGAAGAAGATTTCACAAATTTAGATGTCTATACAGGTCAAAGAGGTACTGTAATCCAAGATCCAAAATCATTAATTGTAAATATAAATGATATAATAGAATCATCTGATACAATAAGTCCTGGTTTATATACTGCATTTAGACAAGTAGAACAAGGATATTCTATTGTTTTATTTGGATATGGCGTAAGTGGATCTGGTAAAACATTTTCATTAATCGGTTCAAAAGGTAATCCAGGTATTTTACATTATGGTTTAGCCAATTTAGAAAACGTTACTAATATTAGGTTAAAATATGCATTTGAACAATATTATGACAAGATCAATTTCAATAATAGAAAAGTATCAGGATTAATTCATAATTTGATTAATAAAATATCACAGTTTAAAGATGTTTCCGTAGATGAAACAAATGTATTTGAAAAGCGAATACCAAATTATATAGATCTAAAATCATTAAAAATAGAAGATATATATTCTCTAACAGATATAATAGAAAAATACCGTATAGAAAAAAAACGTATAAAATCAACACCAAACAACCCCGTATCAAGTAGATCAGCATTGTATCTTGTATTTGAAATCACTTTTAATAATGGTACACGAGGTTTTATAACAATAGTAGATATGGCTGGTAGAGAATCACCTGTTGATATTTTTAACACATTTATAGATACAAATAAAACATCATTGGCAAGTGTTATGGCACCACCACCAGTTGGCGGAGTTGTTAATATAGAAAAAAATATAAAAGAAGAATATAAATCAATATATACTCCAGAAACCATATTAAATATTTTAAATGAAGGATTTTATATAAATGAAAATATAAATCACTTGGTTTACTATTTCAATATGAAAAACGGTGTAAAAATACCAACACCTAAACAAAAGTTAGACGAACGTTACAATGTTATATATAATCTTAAAAACTACTTTGTACAACCACAAGATGAAGAGAAAATGATCGATAATATAAACAATTCCTTACAAATACCAATACTGAAATTTTTAGATAACCTACCATCTAAAAAGTCCGATACACCTGATTCAGTATGGAAACCCACCAAATTTATTACATTATGTTGCATAAGACAAGAAGCAGACTATTGTGACCAAACTATGGAAACAGTAGAATTTGCAAATAATATAAAAAGTACGTAAATATAAAAAAGTATGTTATTAACATTTTATTATTAACATTTAATTTGTATTGTATTATTAATGTTATCTGAAATTACTAGACAACAAAATATTTAGACATATTATTTATGTTAATTGTTAGTTACATATAAAAAAGTTATTTTCACGTTTTTATAATTGTTTTAGTAATAAGCATAATAGTCCATAGAACATAATATAAACGAAATGGTATTTGGAATAGTGTAAAGTTTATAATAAAATGAAATTTATTCAATGAATTTTTATTTTGATGAAAACGATTGAAATTTACGTTGAAGAAAATGATAAAAACTATGATTTAGTTATAGGTCAAAACCAGAATGAAAATGATAAAATTATAAAAACAAGTTCACCAAATGATATATGGTTTCATTTAGATAAATTGAGTGGGCCACATTTTGTTTTTAAAACACAAACTGATGAAATTCCAAAAAAATATTTAAATCAAATTGCTGTTTTATTCAGAGAATATAAAAACGGATTACCTAATCGTTATATAGTTATATATACCTGTATAAAAAATGTCAAATTAACTAATACACCTGGTTTAGTTATACCTTGTAAAACAAAATCCATAAAATGTTGATGTAAACAGATGTAAATATCATAAAAAATTGATTTTTTTTCGTATTTCTTGGAAATTACACTATTTTCTTGGAAATTACCAATGTCCTGTAACATTTGTATTGAACCTTTTAATCGCTCTAATCGTATTATGATCGCCTGTATTCGCTGTGGCTTTGAAAGTTGCAGAGAATGCAATGAAACTTATTTGATGTCGTCTAAAGAACTATCTCATTGTATGAACTGTAAATCTGATTGGGATTACAGAACTTTATATAGTTTATTTACACACGCATTTCAAAAAAAATACAAAAAACATATTGAAAATATTTTATTTGATCGTGAACGCGCAATGTTACCATCTACTCAACCTTTTGTTGAAGAAAAAAAGATGAAACGATTAATCAATAACGAAATTAAACAGATATCTAGAGAAATCGATTACTTAATGGATAATCCTGAATACAATCAAAATTACAATGAAAATTACGATGAAAACGAGGATGAAACCACCGGTTACAACAACTGGAAGTTCAATAATAAAAACGATTATGATAACTGGAAGTTTAATAATCGAAAACAAGATGAAATAACGATGAAAATTGCTAATTTAACAATAAAAAAATGGGAATTAGAAGGAAAGCTAAAGTCATTAAACATCGAAACACAAAATTTTATTAAAAAATGCACTGTTCAAAATTGCCCTGGATTCTTAAATTCCGAATGGAAATGTGGTATGTGTAACAATGAAACTTGCAAACATTGCCACGATGTATTACAAAATAATACAAATGAGAACCATAAATGCAATCCTGAAAATGTCGAAACAGTAAAATTACTTTCAAGAGATTCCAGAGGTTGTCCTAAATGTGCAACGCCTATTTTTAAAATCGATGGATGTGACCAAATCTTTTGTACATTATGTCATACAGCTTTTAGTTGGAATACAGGAAAGATTGAATCTGGAGTTATTCACAATCCACATTTTATGGAATTACAAGAAAAACAAGAAAGAAATTTATTAGAAATTCGCTGTGGAAGAGAAATTGATCGCAACATTCTTATCTACTTGTATAAGTTAAGATTAAATCCACAAGACAACCTAATATATTTAATAGCCGCAGCCACATCGAATATAAGACAAACAGATCTCCCCAAATATGCCAATGGAACAATCAATGATAACTTTGACTTGCGTTTCAAATTTTTAGAATCAACCATTTCCGAAGAATCATTCAAATTATCTTTACACAAACGTCACAAAGAAAACTCTAAAAAGCAAGAAATAGCACATATACTTAATATGTACACAAACTGCGTAACCGAAATTATTTACAGATTTATTTTTGAATTACAACAAAACTACAATCTAAACTACCGTGTACATTTTAAAAGCATTGAAAAGAAATACTTGTATGAAATCTACAATCTTATGGAGTATACAAATGAAATTCTAATAGAATTATCAAAAATTTACAAATCACGTTTATTAAAAATCGATGAACTTGGAAACTTTTTTTAATTAACTTAAAAAAATTAACTTAAAATATCACCTCGTGTTTTATTAAATATATATTTTTTATTAAATATATCTTTTTTATTAAATATATCTTTTATTAAACGTATACAAATTCAAGATTTAATACACCATTTTCTATAGTAGCTATATTATAAGATATGGCAAAAACATATAATTTCATTGATGGATTATTATTAGATAGTTTTAATGCCAATGTTATGTCATTAAACATTGACATATTTATTGATCCTGTTGGTTGATTATCTTCTGGTCGTAAACAAAATGGCATTACATAAATATACTTCATAGGTATAACAGAATGTACATTATCTGGAAATATAGTTCTATAATAAAATTCTGGTAATTTATCAAATCTATATTTCCCATCTAATAACAAAGAAGCTTCTTGTATAAGAGGGCTTTCATCAGACGGATTGGAATAAGAAAAATAATTATTTGTATTTAAATTATTTGTATCAACTGCAAAGAACACAATTTCTTTACAAGGATAATTGAATTTCAAATCACTGTTGTAATTATTTGTTAAAGATTGGATAATTTCATCACCATTATACTGAACTTGTTCTATTAAAAATTGGTGTTTTTGAAACTGAAATTGTTTCAAAATAACATCATCCAAAAATATATATTCAGCATACAATTCAGATCTTATAATATCAACTTCATTAGGTGGTGTTAATCCATCATAATTAATACATTCAGAAAATGGACGTAATTTAAAAACAACTTTAATCTCTTGATCATATATACTTAATAAAGGTAAGGCCATATTATATTTTTTTGTAAACCAAAAATTTAAAGGAATTACTAAATTTACTCCTTTTGAAGCATTTTGGAAGTTAGATGCATATGTATCGGATTTTAATATCATAAAGTTTTTACCCAAATTATTCTTATTATTAGTCAATTCATCCCACGCATTTAAAAATTGAGGATACAATCTATCTACTACCACACCACCTATTTGTAATTCGATTGGACCATCAAAAATACCATATCCTAATGTATCACTCCAACAAGCATATTTACCATCTACCTTTTCTAATATTGGCAAACTTATATGTAAATGTAACTTTGATAATAAATGTCCACGTTTTGGAATTACACAAGTTGACTTTTGGTTAAAATTGACACTTGTATTAAAATTTAATTTAGCTGTATCCGTAGCAAAATTAACATATCTATAATAGTTATATTTAAATATATTTATCTGCGGATCTTGCGTTAAATACGCATCTTGTATACCAAGAGCCTGTAACTGAAAAATACTCGGTGACATCTATATTAATATCATCTAATAAAAAAAAAGCGGAATAAAAACAACATTAAATAAAAACAACATTTAATTTGATATAACATTAAAAAAAATTGATTTTAAAATTTAATGTACTATCATCAATAAATGATCTCTAATCTATTCATTGCATCTACTTTTTTTGCATTAATGTCTGTTGTTGGTGCCAGTATATGGGCAAAATTATATTTACATTAACATCAATTTACGAATTTCATTGGGGTGTAAGTGTGACATCACTTGTATTATCTATATTGTTTTATTCTATTCATACTTTTAATTTCATTTTAGATTATGTTAGAATTATTGGAAACAAATATTATTCATCTTCCAACTATTACAACCGCTTCCGTCGGTGCTCTTTATATGATTTTTTGGATTAGTGCATCAATTAGTCTATCTTACACTGTAACAGAATGTAATTATTACGAACTTAGTTGCATAGGAGAAATTATTTCTATGGTTTTTGGTTACTTGAATTTTTTTATTTGGACAATAATTTTCTACATCGGATGGTGATTCATCACCATTGGGCCTCTCGATATCAAAATTCAACGGATCATAATCAAATTAACCTTGAGACCATAGAAGGACAATCCGAACAACCTGAAGTTCCAGTTAAAGATGAACCTGAAGTTCCATTAGATGTTGAAGAAGTAGGTCAATTAGATGGAGGCCCAGGAACTTATCCAGAAACAGATGAATTTGAACCACAATCTGAAGTTGAAGTTGAAGCTGAAGTTCAATCTGATTCTGATACGATTACACAAAACAATTAAATAAGTTTACTTAAAAATAATTATATATTATTATATATAATTATGGTATCAAGACTTTGTGCTAAGAGATTAAATAAAGAAATTTCAATGTATAAAAAAGAGAATTTTAGTTTTCCAAATTTAATTTTAAGATATGACGATGATGATATTCTAACTTGGTATTTTATAGTTCACGATTTACAAGACACTGCATTTCAAGGTGGTGTTTATTTTGGTAAAATTATGTTACATCACGAATATCCATTAAAACCACCCAATTTCATTTTTATAACACCAAATGGACGCTTTGAAACAGATAAAAAAATTTGTACAACATTTTCTGCTTATCACGAGGATACATACACAAGCACTTGGAATATTTTAACTATGATGGAAGGGATGATTTCATTTATGACAGATATCAATCCTGAAAAAGGAATTGGATATATTAATACTACAGATATCGAAAAGAATGCTTTAGCAAACGATTCTTTATCTTGGAATAAAAATAATGAATTATTTAAAACTATTTTTTATGACATAGATGAAATTTTACAAAAATAGTTCGTACTATTTTTTATGACATAGATGAAATTTTACAAAAATAATTCGTTTATTATTCTTCTTCTTGTTCTCGAATAGATCGAAGACCAAAATTTGGTTCATTTAATTTCTTTTTTAATTCAATTCTTAAAGAATCCTTGTTAATTGCATTTTTATTTGCAAATTGATTAGTTGGATTAATTGGACAAAATGGGTTTTTAGCATACCCTTCATTACCTAAACGTAATTCTGTAACTTTATTTATAATTGGTTCCAATTCAGTAGCATACCAATTTGTTACTGTATCTGTATCTAAACAACCAAAAAAATCGATACAATCCGTTTTTAAATATTTATTTTTTACAGGTGTATTAGATGACAAAACAGGAGTTGAATCAGACGACGAATCAGTCGATGAACAAGAAGAGCAAGATGAACTGTAATCGTAATATCTGATGTCTGTGATGTCTCTGATGTCTCTAATTCTTTTTTTATTTGAATTTTTAATAGGAATATTTTTAATAGGTATTGTTTGTGTTCCAAAGTGTAATGTGTCTACATTTTGTGTCATTGTTTCTACATCTTTTTTTTCTGAAAAAACACAAATTGGTATAAATGTCATTTCATATAATACTTTTTTTTCTAGGTTACTAGAATTCCAAACCCATCCCTTTTCTAAAATTTCTGTTTCACAAAACACTTCGCAAGATTTCTCGGATACAATATATCTAATATCAACAACATTATCAGGATATTTTTTTCTATATTCTTGTTTTAACCATTCATAACACTTTATAAATCCATAATCAACATCTGATTCGTTAGTATAAATATAATGCGTATTTTCTATAAAATCCTTTATATATATTAATTGTTCACTCATTATATAAAATAAATATAAAATAAATTTACATATTATACCTAAATAAATTTACACATTATATCTAAATAAATTTACACATTATACCTAAATTTATCAAAAGTTCAAAATTACATTACACTTGTAAATTCATAAAATATCGATTGTAAGTACATTCTAAAAAAATTAACATTCTAAAAAAAATTGAAATTATATAATAAATACAAAATAATTACTTTGGTTGTAAATGTCTTTTAATAGATACATTCTTCAATTTACAAAAAACGCTTCTAATAATCAAACTCATTTGTCATTTAATGGTGGCAAATATAATGTTCCTGATAATAATCTTGATGAATTTTATAAACGTTATTATAATGTAATTTCTGATAAAGATAATGAAGAAAGAGATTCTCTTTATCTTATTGAAAAGGTATATAATTCAACTTTTGCATTCTTCATTGATTTAGATGTACCAAAACGCTCTAGTTATAAACTTTCTGATGATGATGTAATAGACATTATTAGTGCGAGTTGTACATCTATAAAAGAAATGTTTATGGAAAATGACAAATTGATTGAATTTATTGTTTCCAAGAGAATTACTGCAAAAGGTTTTAATTACCATATTAATTTTTATAACTTGATTGTTAATAACGCAATTGCAAAAAATTTAATAACAAACATTTTGAAAAACCAAGATTTATTAAGTGAAGATTTGAAAAGTGCAATTGATGTTTCTGTATATAGAACAGGTTTACGTTTACTTGGTTCTAAGAAAGTTGAAAAAACAATTAAAAATATGGATAATGAAAAAGACGAAAATGGTGTTGATGTAGTTTATAAAATTTATGATATAGAAACTAAAAGATTTATTGAGTTAGAAGATACATCTTTTGAAAATTTTTCGAAAACTATCGTAAAAAGAAAATCCGATATAAAAATTAGTGAATTAAAAAATAAATCCGTTGTAACAGAAACAGATAAACGAATTCCAGTAAAAGGTATTAACAATGACAAATTGCAAAATGAAGTAAAACAAATTTTGTTGGATTTAAAAAGCCAAAACAAATGTTTAGAAAATTTTGATGTAACTATTCAAAGAATTTATGCAAAACAAAACAAATTAGGCATTTTTTGTTATTATGTGTCCATAAATGGAAAACATTGCCCTTTTAAACAACGTGAACACGAAAGAAACGTTAGTCCAATTTATTTTGAATTTAGTATTAATGGTATTTATATGAAATGTTATGATGAAGAATGTACAAGAAGAGTTTTCCCTGATTCAGGATTTCAATTACCAGAAGATTTTCAAGACAAATATCCAGAATTATATTTAAGTATGACTACGAAATATTGGCGTTCTGAAATAGAAATTACAGATGAAATAAGACAATATCTAGAAGTTAGTTTATCTGGATCACATTATTCTATTGCCAAAGCAGTTTTTCAAATATACAAAAATAGATTTCGTGTAGATGATATAAGAAATACAGAATGGTATGAATTTGATGGTATTAGATGGAAAAAGAGTTATTTAATGAATATTTTAATTTCAGAAGAACTTCCCAAATATTACAGAAGTATTAAAATAAGTGACACATCATTACAAACTAAAAATTTACAAGATTATTTGGTAAATAACGAAAAAGTTGATGCTAATATGCGTAATCAAATGGTTGACAATATTATCTCTAAATTAGAAAACGTTGCTTTTAAAGGTAATATTATATCACAAGTTATTTATTTATTTAAAACATATGATAATGATTTTTACACAAATTTAGATTCAACTCCAAATCTTTTAGGATTTAAAAATGGCGTGTATGATTTTAAAGAACAAACTTTCAGACAAGGTATACAAAATGATTATATAACATTCTCAACTGGATATGATTTCCTTGAATATGACGAATCTTGTCCTCATACACAAGATATTTATAAATTCCTAGGACAAATTATTCCAAACAAACGTGTACTAGACTATACCTTAAAAGTATTAGGAAAAGCTCTTGTTGGTGTTCCTGATGAACGTTTTTATATCTGGACTGGGTTATCAGGTGCTAATGGTAAATCTACATTAGTAAATTTTTTGGAAAATACATTAGGCGATTATATGGTAGGCGTAGATGTCTCACTATTAACAAACAAAAGAGGAGGTTCTAGTAACGCATCACCAGATGTAGTCAGATTACGTGGAAAAAGAATTTTTACATTCCAAGAACCAGAACACGATGATAAACTTAGAACTGGTATTTTAAAACAATATACTGGCGGAGATACTATTATTGCCAGAGAATTATTTAAAGCACCTATTTCATTCAAATTACAAGGAACAATGATTATGTGTTGTAATGATCTTCCTGCAGTAACTAGTTGTGACGGGGGAACTTGGAGAAGAATACGTGTGGTGGAGTTTAAGTCAAGATTTTGTGACAATCCAGTTAAACAAAACGAATTTAAAATAGACCCATCTATTAAATACAAGATTAAATATTGGAGACCATATTTTATGAGTATACTTATTCATTGGTACAAACGATTCTTAGAAGAAGGAATGAATGAACCAGACGAAGTCAAGAAAGCTACAGACAAATACAAAGTTGAAAATGACAAGTTTAATGAATTCTTTGATCAAGTATTGGAAGAATCATCAAGTGATTTTGAACCTAACAAAACAATTTATAGCCACTTTTCCAATTGGTGGTCAAGTAATTATCCAAATTCACGTATCCCAGATATTAAAGATTTACGTCGTGCAATGAAAATTAAATTTGGTAATGAAAAAGAAGCGATTATAAATGGTTGTATGAACTATGGTTTCAATATTAAAATTAAACAAACATTTGATGAAGATTTTGACAACCACACAGAAGATTTGTAAGTTATATAACCAATAAATTTATTACAAATATCAATAAATTTATTACAAATATCAATAAATTTATTATAATACCAATAAAAGTTGTATGCTTATTATTTTTTTATACCGTATAGTTAATGAACAACAATAAATTCTCACATAAAAATTTTATTAACGTTGACGATATTGATTTTGATAATACACATTCAGAAAGTGAAGATACAGACGATATAAAAGATATAAAAGATACAGAAAAAGATACAGAAAAAGATACAGACGATATAAAAGATAATACAATAAATAAAAAAGATACTTTTATTTGGGAAGCGATTCATCCAAAATGGGAGAAAAAGGTTTTATCTAAAAATTTTGTTATAAAAAATTGTTTAGCAGATGGCAATTGTCAATTTAGATCTATAGAAACTGCTTTAACAAATGCAGGTATTAAAACAAATCACGAACGTTTAAGAAAATCAATATGCAAGTACATTAACAATTTAGACAACAATGATTTTTTTAACATAATACAAAATTACAGATTAGAAAAACAAACTGGAGAATTCGAAGGAGATTGGGACCCATTTTCAATAAAAAATAAAAGGGATTTTACTAAAGAACTTAGAAAACCAGGATTCAATTTCCAAGGTGATAATATCACCTTATCATTAATATCTAAATGTCTTGAAATAGATATAATAATATTAGATAGTGATTTAAATGTCACTGATCTTAGTAATCCAGATCATCTATTTCCTAAAATAATAATCATATTTTACGATAAACAAAATAAACATTATAGAACAATCGGTCTTAAATGTAAAAAAAAGATTAATACAATTTTTAAAAGAATAGATTTACCAGATGAATTAACAAGATTGATAGACAAAAATACATTTTTCCTACATCATATACAAAACGTTTGTCTTACAGAAATGAAATGTAAAAAACTAGAATTAAATAAAATTATCAAAAATATAGAGGAAAAGTTTGATACTAAAATATCATCAAATGATAAAAAATCTATCATGAAAATTATTAGAACTATCTTGGATAACGAAAATTACTTTAATAAAATCAAAAGTAACTAAATTATTTTTAATTAGTGTATTGGCGATGAATAAAATCCAAATCACGTTTGGCTTTACGAGATGTTTCTGGATATCTTCGTTTATTATATATAACTAATACATTCAATCTTTTAATTATTTCAGAATACGTCGCTTTACCCTTACTTAATAAATTTTTAAGTATGGATCGTCTCTTCTTTTCAGGTAAATCTATATGATATTTTCCAAGAGCACCTTTATGCATTATCGGAATTCTTACTTTTGATTTTGATCTTGTACGTCTTTTGGTACTACGTCTTTTAACTGCAGTTCGCCTTTTGGTGGTACTTCGCCTTTTAACTGTACTTCGCCTTTTAGCGGTACTTCGCCTTTTAGCGGTACTTCGCCTTTTGGTGGTACTTCGTCGTTTTTTAGATTTAGCTATAGATTTCTTTTTTGAATATTTCATCTTTTTTATTTATTTGTTATATTGTATATTAATAATTTTTTTTTTTATTATTGTGTTATTAATAATGAAAGATATTACAATTTGGCATTTTATAATTTTAGTAGCAATTCTTTTTGTGATTCAATATTTGTTTGTTAAACGTGAAAATTATGAATCTGTACAAGGCGGAGATAAAAAAACAGATAATAAATTATGTGGAGAGACATCTATAGATCAAGGGTTTTTATATTACATATTTAATTCTCCTAAAACTCCTGCTAGATAAATAACTGAAATAATTATATATTTAATTATAATACGACTATGACTACTAAAAAAGACTTTGAAATTTTTTTATACAAAAACAAACTTAATTCAAAAACATTAATTGATATTTTACCACAATTATCATCAAAAACAATATCGAATTTATATAATGATTTAGAACAGTTATATAAATCTAAAAATACAGATAAAAATACAGATAAACTTTATATTTTTACAGATGGAGGTAGCTCTCGTAATGGCAAACCAGAATGTAAAGCTGCATATTCTGTTCTATTTACTGAAGAAACAGAATCTATTATGTATAAATTTAATACTACAAGAATGATAGTAAAGGAACCATCAAATAACAAAGCTGAATTATCTGCCATAAAATATGTGTATAAAACTATATATGAAAACATTGATGTGTTTGAAAACAAAAACGTTGTTATATGTACTGATAGTATGTATTCTATTAATTGTATTACGAAATGGTCATCTAATTGGATTAAAAACGATTGGAAAAATTCAAAAGGAGAACGCGTAAAAAACCAAGATATTATTAAAACAATTCTAGATTATAAAAAAACAATACGAGAATCAGGAAAAAACGTAGAAATTGAATTCAAACACGTATTTTCACATATACAAGAACCAGTTGATAAGAATTCACAAGCATACTTTTTATGGTATGGAAATAACTATGTTGATAAAAACATTGGAAAAATATTAAGTATACCTTAATAAATATCAAGTGTCTCTTAAAATTAAAGTACGAATTTAAAAATAAAATTTATAATATAATTATGTTACGATAAATCATTTGCTTCGCATCCTAAAAGTAAATTTTGGAGTAAAAAGAATAAAAAATTACCAAAAGACGTTTATAAATCGTCTTCTAATAAATATATTTTCGATTGCGAATGCGGACATGAATTTGTAACATCTTTAAATAAAATTTCTTGTAATAGATGGTGTGGTTATTGTTCAAATCCACCTAAAAAATTATGCAATAATGAAAATTGTAAAGAATGTTTTAATAAATCATTTGCTTCGCATCCTAAAAGTAAATTTTGGAGTAGGAAAAACGAGTTGATTCCAAGACAAGTTTTTAAAAATAGTCATAAATCTTTTGTATTTAATTGTAATATATGTGTACACGAATTCGAAATAAAATTAGAAAATATTTCATTAAAAAATACTTGGTGTAGTTATTGTGTAAATCAAAAATTATGTGAAAAAGAAGAATGTAATGAATGTTATGAAAAATCTTTTGCTTCTCATATAAAAAGTAAATTTTGGAGTAATAAAAATGAATTACAACCTAAAGAAGTATTTAAACAATCTAATAAAAAATATATATTTGATTGTACTATCTGTAAACATGAATTTCAATGTAATATTGATAGTATTTATAAAGGTGTATGGTGTATATTTTGCGCGAATCAAAAATTATGTGGAAATGATTATTGTACGGAATGTTTTAATAAATCATTTGCTTCACATCATAAAAGTAAATTTTGGTCAACAAAAAATGAATTACAACCTAAAGAAGTATTTAGATCAACAAATAAAAAATTTTGGTTTAATTGTGATAGATGTAAAAATGAATTTGAAAGTAGTTTAAATCATGTTTCAAATGGAAGATGGTGTTCTTATTGTGCTTTTAAAACTGAATTAAAATTATTCGAATGGTTAAAAGAAAAATATTTGAATGTTCAAAAACAAGTTACATTTGATTGGAGCCGAAAAAAAAGATACGATTTTGTTTTAGAAAATTTTAAATTAATAATTGAATTAGATGGACCACAGCATTTTAAGCAAATTAGTAACTGGCAAACTCCTGAAGAAAATCAAATAAATGATTCTCTTAAAAATAAATTAGCAAATGATAACGGATATAGAATGATAAGAATATGTCAAGAAATAGTATTAAATGATCTTGAAGATTGGGGTTACCAGTTAATTAATGCTATAAAAAATAATGAAACTATAATTAGAATTGGTAACATTTATGATTAGTTAAAAAATGAATTTTTATTTATTTCAAAATAATAAAAATGAATCAACAAAAACTTTCAATTAATATAATCGGAATGGGTTTTGTAGGTTCTGCGTGCGGATTCCTCTGTGAAAAAAACAATGTAGAATTTAATGTATGTGATACTCAATTAAAAACTGGAAATTTCAATTATTTTAATAATATACAAGAATTGGTTTGTTTTAGTGAAACTAAATCTGATATTAATTTCTATTTTATTTGCGTTCCTACACCAAGTGATTCAGAAGGAAAGTGTGATATATCTATTGTTGAAAATGTTATTAAACAATTATCATTGGTTGTTAAAAAAAGATCAATTGTTATTATAAAATCAACTATTAAACCTGGTACTACTAGGAATCTTTATAATAAATACAATAATGAAAAATTAGACATAGTATTTTGTCCAGAATTTTTAAGAGAAGTTTCTTATAAAGAAGATATTTATTCTGCAAAATTTGTATTGTTTGGCATTGACGAAAATCAAAAGAATTTAATAAATGATTTAAAAGATCTCTTTACTAATTATCTTTATAAACACAAATATACAACAAATGATAAAAATCTAGAATCACCTTTCGAATTTTATTTTAAAACATTTGAAGAATGTGAATTATTTAAATATACTTTAAATACCTTTTTTGCTACAAAAATTACATTTTTTAATGAAATATATGAACTTTGTAATACAATTGGTGTTGATTATCAAAATTTAAAAAGTTTATTTAAACTGGATAAAAGAATTGGTGATTACGGTACAGTAGTTCCAGGAATGGATGGCTTTGGATATACAAGAAGCTGTCTTCCTAAAGAAATAAGGGCTTTAATTAAATTACAAGAAGAATTAGGACTCTCCAATGATCTTGCATCTTGTGTTGACAAAAGAAACGATTATTTTAGAAGTAAATAAAATACATAAACGTTTTATGTTAATTTAAACATAACATTATTAATTATATAATGAAAATTGATTATATAATGAAAGCTGAATATATAATGAAAGTTGAATCGTATACTATACGTGATAGTATATTAACATTACATTTTAACAAGGATTTTAAGCAAATCCGTTATGTAAAAATGGAATCTGATAATCTACTACATTCTGATAAAACATCAGATTCGTTAGATTGTGACGAAATGGAAATATCATATTCGAAAAGGAGAAATTGTTTCAATGTATGTCTTTCAAACAATTCAGATCAAGTTATTATTTTAATAACGCAATTTGACAAACGACAAACTTGTTATGGATATCATATTAAACGACAAAATACATTAGAAAATACAAGTAACGTAAGTAACGTAAGTAACGTAAGTAACGTAAGTAACGTAAGTAACGTAAGTAACGTAAGTAACGTAAGTAACGTAAAAAATACAGATCAAGATTTGTTGGCAAAAGGAATGATTTCTTTATTATCAGGTAATTTTAAAGTTGATAAGGGTGACCAAAGTAAGGATGACAATATATTTTCTATAAAAAATCAAAATATTTTTGCAAAAATTAAAAAGAAAAGTGCAAAAGATGGAGTTGCAACGTTTATGTAAAAGAATTAGCAATATGAATTCGAGTGTTGAGAGAGCTTATGTTAAAGATATTTCAACAATTATAGATGATATCTTTTTTGAGTATGATATTTTTTACAAAGATACAAATCAAAATGTTTCAAAAGAAATACTTTTACATAAATTTTTAAATATATTTGGAAACTCTGATGAAATCAAAATGTGTATAGGTATTTCACAAAATGGAAATAAATGTTGTAAACGTGCCCAAAACAAATCTGATTATTGTAAAACACATAAATATTTAGAATTTCGTCAAAAAACCAACGATAATTTTACATTACAAAATGACAATTTATTCTTAATAGAAGAATCTGTTAAAAATGCAGATAATATAAATATAAAAAATATGAAAAAACAATTAATCGATGGAACAATTTATTATACAGATTCATCATTCGTGTATGACATTGATAGTCTTGAAAGAGTTGGTTACGTAGATAATGAAAAATGTATTTTAACCGATGATCCTTTTATATTATGTATGTAAAGGTATGTAAAGGTATATAAAGGTATTTAAAGAATAAGGTATTTAAATGATAATGTTATTAATGTTATTATTATTATTATCGATATGTTATGGACATATTTCTATGACGTATCCTCCATCAAGAAGAAATCAGTTAAGTGAATATTATGCTAATATAGGTTTAGTTAATTATAATTTACGTTCACCTTTGAATGTATCACCGGATTTTTTTAGTTTTCCTTGTAAAGGATTTCCAAAAGGACCTGTTGTGGCGACATTTGAAAAGAATGAAATTACAATAACACTAGAAGGTACAGCTACACACGGTGGTGGTCATTGTCAGTTTGGAATATCATATGATGATAATAATTTTGTTGTTTTAAAAACAGTTTTAAACGAGTGTTTGTTGAATACAATGTCTTATTCTTACGAAATACCTACATACGCAAGAGGCGATAATATAACTGTGTTTTGGACTTGGATTAATAGAATAGGTAATAGAGAATATTATATGGAATGCGCTGATGTAAATGTAAAGACAAACGGTAAGATGACCAATATTCCAGGTAAAGAATTATTAATTGTAAATTTACCAGGATATCCTACAGTTCCAGAATGGGAAGTGGGTGCACCTAGTTCACTTGATGGAAGAGATCTATTTTATTCCAGAAAGAATATTAATGTCAATTATGACAAACATAATTCTGATAAACATATACATAACATTAGTGAAAATCGTCGTTTTATCAGTAAAGATCAAAACCAAGATAAAGTAAACGAAAAAAGTCAAGATAAAGTAAATGAAAAATGTAGTTGTACTACAGGTGAAATGAAATGTGATGGGAATGGTTTTATTACTTGTACAAATAACAATTGGATATATCGAAATTGTTCACCAGGTACGAGTTGTAGATCATTAGAAAATAGTATAGTTTGTGATTTTGAATAAATTGAACCTTTTAATAATTTTGTATTTTTATCTTGGATAATTTTAATTAAAAATGACAGTTTATATATTCCAATAATTGTTTATATTTTTCTTCAATTGATAATTTTTTAGATTTTGTAGTTGTCCAATCTTTTCCTGATTCTTTTTGTTTTGGATGTAATTTGGTACAACAAAATGCATCACCTTTTAAAATGGTTGCTTTTATATAATAACAATATTTAGGGATATCTTCTGCTTTAATTTTACAATATTCTGGTAAATTTGAACCTTTTGTATAAACTCTTTGTTTTGGAATATATTCTTCAATTGGTTCTTTAATTTCTTTTTCTTTATTTGACTGTTGTTTTGTAATAACAATTTTCTCTTTTTGAATTTCGTGCTTTTCTCTTTTTGTAATTATGTCTTTACATTTATCAATTTTAGGAATTTGAACATTATTTTTAAGATTGTATTCTGATACTCTTTTACAAGTGTTAATAAATTCATCTTCTGTTAAACTTCCTTTCATATAATTACATTGTCCACAACACGTTACACAATTTTCTATAATATAACCAATTTCATTATTTTTTCTATCAATACCATTTTTATGAGTTTCAGAATTTTCTTTATCGCAATAATAACATTTATCATTTAGAAATTTTATAAATTGATCTTTTGTTAAAGCAAAGTCAAAATCCTTTTTCATAGCTCTTCTTAAATATTCTTTATAAGGTACTGATTTTGAATCACTCCATACTTCTTTATCTAAACTTCCGTTTCCACCAAAATGTTTTGAAATATGTTGACATCTTTTTATAAATGTTTCTGGATCTAAACTTCCTTTAATAAAATTACAATTTTTACAACAACTAACTACATTCTTTTTTTCATAACTTCCCACACTATCCATTCTATCTATCCCATTTAGTGTTTTATCTGAAATATAATCACAATAAAAACAATTTGATGTCATCATTTTATAACACATTTCATCAGTTAAATCTTCATTCCATAGAATACCTTTCTTTTGAGCTTGCTGTTTTATACCTCCGAATCTTTGCACAAAATTTTGCGTTCTCCATTCTTTCAAATGCTGTTTATTATTTTCACACCACCTTCTCATATTTTCAGAATTGTGTTTCAAATATTCATCTTCATTTTCTGCTCTTTTCTTTTCACGATGTTTTATATAATATTTTTTTTCATTTTGTCTTTTATTTCTTTTTTCGATTACATCAGGTCTTTTTTTTTGTTTAGCATCCTTTTCACGACACTTTAAACATCTTTTAACAATACCACCAGATTTCCCAATAAATTCTGATGATATTCTGTAACATTTACAATTTGTGCATTTTTGTTTAACTTCATTTTCCATATTAATAATCTTAAAATTATTAAAATAGATATTATTTTCAATTTTTATTAGGAGGACTGGCAAAAGTATACCAGCCATTAATTTGAATATGCTAATCCACCCCGGATTTAGCTTACCCTTTAGCTTTCACTAAAGGCCGGACTATATCTTAAGATATCATTGATACTGATTAGGTATCTCAATCCCAACTACATTTAGTCTCTGAACCTTCACCATAGTCTTATCATAGCGACTTTAGGTGCTTGGCTGCGGATTTTCCAATCCTAAACTTTATTACCATTGGGCAAAGCCCAACTCTTACGAGTTGTGCAATGGCGACGTAAGTCGCGTACGGCTATTAACCGTGTTCCTTTTAAATGTTTCCAAATAAAAGTGGTAGTTTAGGCTCTAAGGAGGTCCCCGTCAATTTGAAGTTGTTGCAAAAAAAGTTTGACCTTTTTTCACTAGCCAGTTATATGGAAATCATTGCAAATTGATCCCTTGCTAATTTACACTGTTTTTCATAATAAGTAATAGCAAAACTTATTATGCAGCTGACTGTTTGGCACAGGTTAATGTAAAAAATACATTCTTTAATGCCAGCCATAATTCTGAGAACGTTGTAGTTAACAGCAAAGACTTTCAAACTACCACCACCAGCTTGAACGGTAAGTTGAAGAGTGGCATTGTCAATTCTAGACATGTTAACAGTTCCAGATGGTTGATGTTGTTCTGGGTTAAGAGCAAACGAGTATACATAAACACCATCAGAAGGAATAGAAGTATGGTGTTGATATGGTTGAACCAAGTTGAAGTATGCTCCAGCTCTTTCAGAGAAACGATCTTGTCCGTTAAGTTGCAATTTAGCAGTACTAACATCCTTGTATGCAGTTGGGGCAGCAGTAGCTCCAGAATCTTGAACAACCCAGATAAGTTCCTTACAAGGATGGTTCAAAGCAAGCTTACTCTTGTAAGCACCACCAGATACAGTTTCAGCACCAGTGAATTGCAATTGCTCAATGAGGTATTCGTGTTGAACTTGAGCAAATTGACGACGTTCGTCAGTATCAAGATAGATATAATCAACATACAAACTAGCTTCAAGAGCTGGAGCAGTTGCAGTACCAGCATCAGCACTTGTATACAAATTCTTATCGAATGCTGCAAAAGTAATGTTGAATTTAACTTCGTGATATTGCAATGCAATCAATGGCAAAGCAAGACCTGGATTTCTACAGAACCAGAATTGCAATGGCACATACATAGTATATTCTGAAGTGCTACCATCAGTTGTCATATTAGTAGTGTTACCAACCATCTTTTTGTAACCATCTTCCTTTTCAGATGTTTGAGTAAGATCATTCCAGATATTTAACCAAGCACCATAATGCTTATCGATTGTTTGACCACCAATTTCAATTGAAACTTCTTCAATCAAATTGTGTCCAAGATATGGGTGCCAATGTGTATCACCATCTAATGCACCAACTGTAGCTTGCAAGTAGACCTTGTGAATAAGATCACCATTTCTTGAAACAGTACATGAAACTTTTCTACCAAATCCAACAGTTCCATTAAATGTTTGTTCGATTGATTCAATAGCAAAGTTTGTATGTCTACGATATACAACTTTAAAAACGTTTACACCCTACCTTTCGGTATATTTATCAGGAGCTTACGCTACCTGGGGACTAGACTATATCTTAAGCAAATTCATATGAATTCACCCATTACCATTTAGTCGTTGAACTGAGGCCATATTATTGATAACTTAGGCTTTGGCTGCAGATTGCCCATTTCAATCTAAACTATGTTTAAATTTCATCTTAAAAGTTATTACCGAAAGATTTTTAATCCTTGTGACTGACGCCACTACCCAAGTTCTATTCTTGGCCATTAATTTTTTTCAAAATTAACTTGGTATTTTAAGCTTTAGGGGTTTCCCGCAATTTGATAATGTCGCAAATCTAATTAGATTCACTAGTAGCTGAATTATTAGTCAATTGATATGACTAATATAGGAATTACAACAGATTTTTCTATAACATATCCTAATAGTTATAGCTGACTACTTTTCTACTCAATTTTTTAAGTAATTTGAGGATTACCTGTACATTTCCTCTACCTAGTCTTTCAACTAGGATTAGACTATATCTTAAGCAAATTCATACGAATTCACCCACTACCATTTAGTCGTTGAACTGAGGCCAATTTACAAATTAACATTTATAAATATTTAGATAAATTTAGATAAATATACCCTTAGGCTTTGGCTGCTGATTGCCCAATCCATTTAGATTTTCACTACAGTTCTAAATCATTTAATTTAAAACAGGTAATTTCATAGAAATTACTACCCAAGTTTAATCTTGGCCAAATAAAAGTTTCCTCTTATTCTTAGTACTAAAGGCTCTAAGGGGTTTTCAGCAATTTGATAGTGTCGCAAAAAAAGTTTGACCTTTTTTCACTAGTAGCTGTACATAATTAATCGAAATGGGTGATGGCGGTGATTAATTAAGGAGTACTAACTGTATTTATTATAACATATCCTTTTAGTTATAACAGGCTACTTTTCTACCCTACAGGTTTTTTAAGGTAAATATCTTGAGCGCCATAAGCGACTAATTGCATAAGTCCACCACCCATATTTTGTTTTTATAATATTCAAAAATAAAAAAAATTTCCGTAATTAACTTATTAATTATACATTTAATTGCAATTACACACGTGTTTCATCACATTCTTATATATACATATTCGCATTCTTATATATATTGAACATAACATACAATACATATAATACAAAATTAAAGAATTCTACGAATCTAATAGCTAGTTTTCTAGCTTGTTATTCTTAGTGCAGGAACTGGTGTTATCCTTAGTGCCGGTATTGCTTCTGATTCTGGTGCTAGTGTTGTCCTTAGTGCCGGTATTGATGGTTGTTCTGGTGCTAATGTTGTAACAGATTTTGTCTGTGTAAAATAAAATCCAGCTCCAGCTAACCCAGATAATAAAATACAACATATACAACTAACGATGATAATAATCTCTATATCCATATATAATAATATAATATTTTTTTACAAATTTATGTATCTCGAAATTTCCACTTTACCGCTGTCTGTCGTAGCATCTCAAAAAAATATATGTAATATTTTTTCCCTAGATTTTTCTATATATAAATTTAAATTATTTACCATGTAACTTTCCAAGTAGACCAATTATCAGCATTTTCTCCTCTTACTCCAACACCCATATCTTGGAAACTCTTTAACCTTCCCCAATTTTTGTTAATCAAATTAACTTCTTTATCTTTTGTAACGATATCAGCTACATCAACACAAATACTACCATCAGAATTACATAAACCTTTTCCAGGTGCTGTTCGTAGTTGATTCGAAAATTCTGTTACTCCTCTGATAAAATTTTTGTCATTGTCATTAAAATGTGTCCAACTTCCATTGTTATTCGCAATATTCAATCCCTTCTTATCCCAAGCAGCATCAAGCTCATTACCTACGTGTAGAGATGTTATTACTGCAGTTTGAGGTACTCTTATCCTTCCGCCCACAGCCTGTAATCTTAAGCTTCCGTCATCATTTCTTATAGTAAATGTTTTTTTCCCACCATCATCTTCTCTTGTATCACCATTTTTAAATAAAACTCCTTTACTACCTATTTTCATTTCTGTATAACTTGCTTGATCAGGATTATTGGCATAAACATGTTTAAAACTTGCACTATCATTTCCGAGTACTTTAAAACATCCAGTATTAGCTTTATTACAAATGTTATCTGTATAAACAGCATTAGTTGCTGTAAAATTTTTAGAATTTACATTCTCACTTGCTGATAAATTAGTTCCGATGAAATTTGGACTATGGGTGTCATTCGCGAAATATGTCACTCCTCTGATCCAATTTTCGCTCTTCCCTTGTGCATTAAAATGCGTCCAACTTCCATTATCATTTTTGATATGCAATCCTTTATTCCAATTTGCATCCAAATCTCCACCTATCCATATACGTCCATTTGTTGAAAAATTCTTAGCGTTAACATTTTCAGTTGCTGTAAAATTCTTAGCGTTTACATTTTCAGTTGCTGTAAAATTCTTAGCGTTTACATCTCCAGTTGCTATAATATCTCCAGTTGCTGTTATTTTCGCAGTTGCTAAAGTTTTATTATCTGGTACGTTACACGTAGTTGCTGTACTACCATCAGCGCACCAAACTGTTCTATTCTCAAGTGCAGTTTTTACAGCATTGGCATCTCCAAGATTACCAGGATCTCCCTTTATTCTAGCTTTATAAGTGGCATTTGATGTTAACAAATTAGCTATGTCAGTTTTAAATGCATCTCTTCCTACTATATCAGCTCCTATTAGCGATTTTGTAGTGGCATTATTTACAATACTGCCACCTACACTTGAAGCTAACGTGGGATTAACTGCTATTTTACTGGATAATCCAGTTAGAAAATCATTGTTAGTAGATAAATTAGTTGATATAGTATCCATATCACTACTTTGAAATGCGACACTTCCAGGATCTCCTTTTTCTCCTTTTGGTCCTAGCGGTCCTTGTGGTCCTTGTAGCCCTATAGGTCCAGTGTCACCTTTCTCACCTTTTAGCCCTTGTGGTCCTTGTAAACCAGTATCACCTTTTGGTCCTTGTGGTCCAAGTGGTCCAATTGGCCCTCTTTCTCCTTGTGGTCCTTCTGGTCCTTCTGGTCCTTGTGGACCTTCTATTCCTGATTGTCCTTGACCCATTTTTTTATATATAATACTTTTATAAAAAAAATATACAGAATTACTAAATTATAAAAATAACTAAATTCTAAGAATACACTATTACTAAATTCTAAGAATACACGATTACTAAATTATAAAAATAACTAAATTATAAAAAATCAAGATTACAAGTCTTTTCTAAATAGCCAATCAAAAAAACCACGTTTTATACTCTGTTTCATTAGTAAAGAACTAGATTTATTAATTTTTTCCCACGAAGATTCGCAATCATTGTTCGTCAATGGATTTTTCACTATATCTTTTTTCATAGTTTCATTTTTAATATACATATTCTCTCTACAATTTATAATATCTTTTATTTTATCTTTATCTACACAATCTACTATCGCGTCTAATTCGGTATCTTGTAAATATCGTTTTACGTCGCTTATGTCACAACGATCATTGTAATTTATACACAAGATTTTATACAAAATATCTTTGAAACCATCTTTTAAAACCATTCTTCTATTGATCTTTTTATTAAATATTTCCTGAATATTATCCAAACTATAAAAACGTTCTAAATCACAAATACTCTTTATATTCGAAAATGGTAACAAATTAAACATCAATTCGTATATACATATTCCTAAACTCCAAACATCTGTTCGTTTATCATATAAGAACTTGTAACGTTTTTTTTTCATCAAATTTATTTTATCCACCACGTAACTTGTAATATTTTCCATTTCATTCATATTCTGTATTATTTCCGGAGACATATAATATGGTGTACCACATAATTTGTAATATTTTCTATGCAAAATATTCGTTTTATCAAATCGAGGTTCGTTAGATAAATCATAACAAGCAAAACCAAAATCTGAAATTTTAAAATCAATTTTATTACCATCATCTTTTATTAAAATATTATGTAATTTTATATCACGGTGTATAATATTTTTACTATGGATATAATCCAAACCATCAACTGTTTGTTTTAAAAACTCGTAGAAAAAAGAATTAGTAAACCCACCACATTCATTTTTATATTTGTCACCTCCGTTTCCTTTTAAGAAATCATACACGTCACCACCATTACAATATTCCATCCTTAAATAATATATTCCATCGCGTTTTGTATATCCATAAAATTTAATAATATTTGGATGTTCCATATTAGATAAAATTTCAATCTCACTGTCTATTAATTCTTCTAAACGTTTGAAATAATACTCTTGTTCTGTGTTTATTAATTCATCACCGTTAGTATATGGTGTTATATTTACATCAATGTTTTTCTTATCTTTATTAACACGTCTAATTGTACTACCTGAACTTTTTGAAATATAACTTTTCACTAAATTGTTTATGTTTATTTCCTTTATTATAAACATTTCATCCTCATCTGTTATTAAAGGACTCTCATATTTGCATAAATACACATTTGAAAAAGACCCCTTGCCTATATGACGAATTACTTCATAATCTTCAATAAAACTCATTCTAATATTACATATGAAAATAAATTCAAAATACATCTTTATTTGTGTAATAATCTGTATTTTAATTATCTACACGTTCCGTTTATTTTATATATTGTATATATTTTACACATTCTGTCTATTTATTTTATTGTATAATATTATAAACAAAGCACGATAATGAGTTTAAATCCGATATACTATTACGATTACCTATTTGAGTTTTACACAAATGATATAACAGATCTTGATAAATTTAATACAATTTACGATCAATGTACATTGGAAGATCCAACTGGAAATAGAAAGGCGATAATTTATAACAAATCTTTAGAAATTTTACAAATCTTATCAAGAACACCCGGGATTCATATATGTTCATCATTTGTTAATTATAACAATAAACGATACAAAGTAACTGTTCACAATATGTCTTGGTCCGGAAACACATAAATTTATTTACCTTATATTTACACAATTTATTTATTCTTTTTATTTTGTACATTTTGATTATTTTATTTTATTGTACAATGATATAAACAATATAAACAAAATGAGTTTGAATACACCATTTGATTACGATTACATATTTGAGTTTTACACAAATGATATAACGGACCTTGATAAATTTAATACAATTTACGATCAATGTACATTGGAAGATCCATCTGGAAATAGAAAGGCGATAATTTATGACAAATGTTTACAAATCTCACAAATTTTATCAATCACACCTGGAATTCATATTTTCGCATCATTTGTTAATTATAACAATAAACAATACAAAGTAATCGTTCACAATATGGGTTGGGGTGGTGCCACGTATATACCAACTTAATACAACATATATATTAACTTATTAAATCCAAAATTTGTCATTGTCAATTTCTTGTTTTTCACAAAAGTAACTGGAACAAGAATTATATCCCATATCTATTAATGATTGTACATCACTTTTGGATAAATTAAAATTTAATGCATTTGTTATCTGATATGCATTTATACCAATGGTATGTTCAGTATATTTGTCAAACGAAGATGCTTGTTTTTCTTTGTTTATTAAAAAACAATTTATAATATTAAGGAGATAACTATCAAATGAATCAATCAAATTATCTTTACACATTTCTCTTTTTGATAATAATTTACAACCAAGTGTAGTACTTAAATTATTTTCATATATTTCTATCGGATAATTATTTATAATAGATCCATCAACATAATACGTATTATTATAATACTGTGAAGAAAAAACAAGAGGAATACATGTAGACATCCTAATTGCTTTTAAAACTTTTAAATTAGGTGTATTTACATAATCAAAAATAACCATACTATAAGTATTTATATCAGCTGCTACAACGCGGAAATTTATTCGCGTTTTTATCCATAATTCTCTCATAGTTGTATCTTTGGAAAAACCCTTTTTTACCAACAATTCAGTTAACCAATCAATTATTTTATTTCCATTGTCCAACCCATATTTTGATATAAAATTACTTATTTTAAATTTTTGTAAATTTAGAAAATCTACATCTATAACTTCTTTATATAACTCATCATAAGTATAACCTATCGTATATAGCAAACCAAATAAACTACCGATTGACACACCACATAATTCTTTTATATCAAATATTACTTTATCACTCCTTAATAATTCCTCAAAATACTTTACAACACCAATATACGCAATACCCTTCATTCCACCACCACTAAATAACAACGTATCTATTCGTTTCTTCATACTATAATATAGATTTATATTACACTAATATAAATTATTCATATAATAAACAATTTAACAATATAATACTCCATTTATATTAATTATTTTATATATATTATAATTATAATATATATATGGATAATAAAATTGTAGTTTTTACTAAACCTGGCTGCCCTTACTGCAAAAATGCTAAAGAATTTTTAGATAATTTTAATTTACCATTCACTGAAATTACACTTAATCCTTCAGATATACATTACGAACATAAAAGAGATAGACTATTTAATTATTACCAACACAGAAGTTACCCTATTATTGTTATAAATAACAGACTCGTTGGCGGTTACACTGATTTATTAAGGGCATATGATACACTTAAATTACATAAGATTTGTCAAGATATAGGATTATATTTACCTTTTGATTTTTGATTCCCATAAACAATTATTTACAAATCGTCTTTTAATATTTGTTTTATACAATATTTCTTTTGTGAAAAATCATCGTCATTCATATAAATAGTCAAGTAATAGTCTAATATATCAACATCGTTTTGTTTATACGTATACATAAAATAATGTAAAAAATAATTTACACATATTGGATTATTAAAATAAAAACAAAATTTACGAAATTCATTAGTTGTATCAAATACTACAAGGTCATTTTCATCTGTTATACAAGCAAATACAATTTCATTTTTATGCAAAATAATATCCTTTTTATTTTTGTTAAATTTAACTAAATCATTATACAAACCACGATTTGTACGTGATACAAACGTCATCGTATATTCCTTTTCATCTTGAATAATCTTGTATTCAGTATAAATATGTTCGTTTATAGTTTCACAAAAAATTTTCTCAACACTATCTTGAATAGGATTAAATAATACACCACTTATATACGTTTTTAATTTGTACACATTAAAACATAACCAAATAACATTTAATAAGATAAATCTTCTATACACATATATTAATGAAAATATTAAACTAAAAATACACACATAAAACATCTTATTTAAAAACTATATTATTATAATTTTAAATGGATTTCTTTCAATTTTTACAAAAGTCAAAACAATCAACTAACTCCAACTCCGAAAGCGATACCAAAAACGATAACGACACCAAAAACGACACCAAGGAAAACGTGTATAAAAAATCATCAAAGAAACATATCAACAAAAATGAAATTACAAATGAAATTACAAATGAAATTACAAATGAAATTACAAATGAAATTACAAATGAAATTACAAATGGAATTAATGAAATTACAAATGAAATTACAAATGAAATTACAAATGGAATTAATGAAATTACAAATGAAATTACAAATGGAATTAATGAAACTGGTCATGTATTATATAAAAATGTTAAAAAAGGAAATATGGTTAGAATTATATATAACGAAAACAGTATTTTAAATTTGTACAAAGGATATATTGGCGAGATAAGAGATTATAAGAAGGAACAGGATTTTGCTATTGTATTTCTGCACGGAATAAATAGTCAGACATTTATCAAATGTCCATTGCAACATTTTATCCTATTATAATAGGTCATCATATGTGATTAGTGTAGTGTTGGTAATTAAATTTTTAAGAGTTTCATTTACCTTTCGCATTTGTTCTAACTTTGATGTTTTCTTTTCTGATTGTATTTGATTTTTTCTTATAGAATATGTAAATTTATTAACAGAGTATAGAGATTTCTTTACACTAGGATTTTTATTTAATAAAGTTATAAATACACAATCTTTAAATGATTCACTATTTGCTATATATCCATTTGACAAATAAATAAACCATACATCATATGTGGACTTTAATTTTAATTTTTTAAACATTGTATTGAAAATTAATAAACCACGTTTAATAGTATTTGTTCCACATTGATTTTCCGGATCGTTTTTTAGATCGTATTCGTATCTTGTGATTTTATTTACATTATAATCTTTTTCATATACTTTTACATTCAAATCAATAGATCTTTCTACAAAATCAATGTCGTATGTATCATCAAAATCTAAATAATAATATATATCCAAAGGTTTTTTGTTATCATCTAAAGGGTTTTTCTTATCATTAGAGTTCATTGTAAGATCTACTCTGTTTTAACCATAATTTTTCAACTTTTTATAATTTTAACAAAATTTTTTTATTTGTATATATAAGATGACAAATAAAAAGGGAAGATCGCCAAATAAAAAGGGAAGATCACCAAATAAAAAGGGAAGATCGCCAAATAAAAAGGGAAGATCACCAAATAAAAAGATTGATTACACAAAATATCATTCTACATCAGGATTATCAACTAAATCGTGGGGGCCAAATGGTTGGTACTTTTTATTTTCTTGTATAATGGGTGGATATCCTATTAAAATAGACAAAAACAATCGCGATCACGTGCGTATAAAAAGGCATTTTAAGAATATGTTATTAAGTTTAGGTTATACTATGCCTTGTATTTACTGTAGAGAATCATTTAAAAAATTTTGTAAAGAACTTCCCATAGAATCATCTTTGTCAGGTAGAATTGAATTAATGCGTTGGTTATATGATGTTAGAAATAAAGTCAATCAAAAGTTGATAGCACAGGAAAAAAAATGTTATAACGATGAAAAAAAAAGATTAAAAAAAATATACTATTCTGGATTAAAAACAAATGAATCACAGGAAAACTATTACGATTCCTTAAAACAATTTAAAGAAAAAACTTTTGTTACAAAACAATCACCTAGTTTTCAAGAAGTGTTAGATACATACGAAAGTATTAGAGCTGTTTGTTCTAATAAATCAAAAACTTGCGCCCTAAAAGTCGAAGCAAATTAGTTTTAATGGTACTTTTTACTCATATTAACTGGAAAATACTTTTTCATTTATTATAATATTGTATTTAAATCTTTTTAATTAAATAATTAAAAAGATGTATCTTCATTTTCATCTTCATTTTTAGTAAGGTTTTTATACACCAATTTCAAAGAATCTTCTCATTTGAGCTGGACTTTGTTCAAAACTGCTTTGATTCCAAGGTCCAACACTTTCTTTTGGGATAGGTGGAAGCGATCGAATATCGTGATATGGAATCTTGTTAGATTGCATAACTGTATTAATACCAACGTGATATCCGCTAATTAAAAAGTTTTGTTCTTTTAAAAGTTTAGTAACTGGGTTTTCCTTGGAAAATTCGTTTTCTGCCTTATAATCAGGTAATAAATCACTTGGTTTAATTTCATCACCCTTAGCAACAATAGCATCTACTCGTTCTTGTTCTTCATCTTTTTTTACAGGTGCTTGTTCTATTGGAGCAATGTCACCTTGAGAAACATTTTCAAGATTTTCTGGAATTAAATAATTTTCCATGGATTCGTTTTTTGTTTTAGTATAAGTTATAATTATATAAAAGGCAAGAAGAATTAAGGCAATCTTGATCATATCATTTGATTGAATAAACTTTAAAATATTAGCAATCATTGTTTTTTTAATATAGTATAATAAAATAAATTTAAATTTTACAATTAAAAAAAATTTCCGAGTACAATTTAAAAATAAATGTAAATTTTACAATTTAAAAATTCCAGAGTGTAATTTAAAAACATAAATAAATTACTTTTAAATGCTTGAATACGATGAAAATGAAAATTACACATCATCATCTGATTATGATGACATAGACAATTTTTTAGACAATTATTCAGATGATTTATATTTGTTATACGAAGACATAAAATCTAAATCGGAACCTCATTCCCCATTTTTTCTATGTAAAATGCGTTTTCACCACATAACAACTTTTTTAATTGACATTCTATTTAAACCAGAATCAGACTCAAAATTAAATGATGAAAAAAATCCCTTTAGTTTAATAAACGATTTCAATAATTTTTACCAAGATGAAATATCTTATTCATTTAACATTATATCTGCTTATATTAAGAAACATTTTAAATATACTATACCTATAGAATATTGGATATTTTTTTGTTATCATCTTTCAGACATTGGTGAAATCCAAAAAGTGCGATAAGAACATTTTTATAATAAACAATTTCAATAATTTTTACCAAAATGAAATATCTTATTCATTTAACTGGATATTTTTTGTTATCAAAATCATTGGCGAAATTCAAAAAGTGCGATAAGAACATTTTTTTAATATAATATTCTAGAGTAATGATATTATCTATTGATATAGGAATTCGAAATTTATCTTTATGCTGTATTGATTACGTTACACAATCAGATTTTTCTAGTTACCAAATAAAACTATGGGATGTATATAACACACTTGAAATGGAACAACATATATGCGAGTCATTAAAAAAAGACAATAAACGATGTGGTAAACTTTGTAATTATAAATATATTTCCGACAACCAAACAATTTATACGTGTAAAACACATTTTCCAAAAAATGTAGAAATTAAAAAACAAAATCACTATAAAGAAAAATTGGTAAATGATTATTTATTACAAGATATTGCCAGAATAGTTCTTACAAAATTACAATCAATATACGACGATAATATAGAAATTTTTTCAAAAATACGAGGAATAGTTATAGAATTACAACCAAAAGTGAATCAGAAAATGAAATTTATATCACATATTATCTATGGAAAGTTAGTAGAATTATATTACAACACATCTACTACAATTCGTTTTGTACGAGCTGCTCAAAAATTAAAAGCATACAATGGTCCTATTTTACAATGTAATCTTAAAAGTTCTTATGCAAAAAGAAAATGGTTAAGTATTCAATATACAAATTGGTTTTTAGAAAATCGTTTTTGTGAAAATGAAAAATTAAAATGGCACGATCATTTTAATAATCATAAAAAACGAGACGATATGGGAGATACTCTGCTTATGTCAATTAATGCTATATACGGTGTACCTAAATCAAGTGATAAAAATGGAAGATGTATTAAGTAGTTGGGTTAAGTAGTTGGGTTTAGTTATATATTTTAATTATCTTGTTATTTATTTTGTTATATGTTATTTTTAAATTTGTTTACAATTTTTGAAACATTTTTCACACAATAATTTAATCCAGATTTATATAACGTTAGGGGTTTGTATGTATAATAATATACAACTTTGTTTTTATTAAAACTTACGCGTTTATTTTTTGAATTAGATAAATTATCTTTTTCACTGGTTTTTTTTTGAAATTTTTCCAAGCATTCGTTTTTAACTTGTGTTATGACAATATATTCTCTCATTGACAATATATTCTATATTTTATTAGAGTATTTTATATTTAGGTTTCTAACACGTTTAAAAAACGAAAAAAAATTGAACGTATATATATATGTTGATTAATGAATTTGAAAAATTATCTCTTAAAAAGTTTAAAATAAAAAGTATTATGCCGGATGCTACTATACTATGTTTAGGTAAGAGGCGGAGTGGAAAATGTATTGCACGTGGTACAAAAGTGTTAATGTACGATGGAACAATTAAAAATGTCGAAGATATTCGAGTAGGAGAACAAGTTATGGGTGATGACAGTACACCTAGAAATGTTTTAGAAACACATTCTGGGACTGATACAATGTATAAAGTAGAAAATAAACGGGGGGAAAGTTATACAGTAAATAGTCATCATATTTTAAGTTTAAAATGGTCTGGTAAAAAAATTATACTTGAGAGACTTGACAAAATGTCTTTTCAAGTAAGATATTTTGATAAAAATAAAATTAAATTAATACATAAAGATTTTTCTTATCGAGATAGAGATAAAGAGTTAGTTTTTGCGGAAGCAAAACGTTATTATGATAACATAGTAGATGATTTGTATGTAGATATTCCTATAAAAGAATACTTGGGATTATCTAAAAAATACCAAGAAAATTTATTGGGATATCAAGCATCGGCATTAACATTTCCAGAACAAACAACATCTTTACCAATCGATCCTTATATGATTGGTTATTGGTTAGGAGATGGTACCATGAGAGAAGCAGTAATAACATGTCAAGATTCAACTGTTTTACATTATTTTGCTCAAAATCTTCCACAGATCGGTTGTTATTTGAATTATAGAAAATCAAACAAATTTCATTACGGAATAAATGGTATAAAACAACCTGGTTGTAAGAATATGACTAATTATTTTTTAAATACGATTAGAGACTTGTGTCTAACAAAAGAAAAACATATTCCTCATATCTATAAATGTAATACTAGAGAGGCTAGATTACGTTTACTGGCTGGATTTATAGATGCAGATGGTCATTTAGGTAATAGAAATGATTTTGAAATAAAAATAAAACATGAGAAATTACTTGACGATATTATTTATTTATGTAGAAGTTTAGGGTTTACTACTTATAAACACGTTAAACAAACATCCTGGATACATAACGGAGTTAAAAAATTTGTAAAAGCATTTAGAATAAATATTAATGGTCAAGGTATACATGAAATACCTACTTTAATTAAGAGGAAACAGGCACAACCAAGAAAAGAACGAGTTGATGCATTAGTTAGTCGAATAAAGGTAACTGAGTTACCAGAAGACCGTTATGTAGGTATTGAATTAGATGGAAATAATCGTTATGTATTAGGAAATTTTATTGTCACACATAATAGTTGGCTTGTTAGAGATATATTTTATCATCACAAGAATATACCCTCTGGTATTGTTTTTTCTGGTACGGAAGAAGCATCACCTTTTTTTGGAGATTTTATACCTGATAGTTTTATACATTCAGAATATAATCCTGAACTAATAGATAGTATTATGATTCGTCAAAAGAAAAAAATAAGAGAAACAAAAGCAAAAGGTATATCTGAAACTGGAAAACATCCTAGTAATAATTTATTTATAGTATTAGATGATATGTTACACGATGCACAAAACTGGAAAAAAGAAAAAACAATTAAAAGTATTTTCTTCAATGGTAGACATTATAATTTTCTTTTTATATTAACTATGCAATATCCTTTAGGTATTACTCCCGAATTAAGAAGTAATATTGATTATGTATTTATATTTAATGAACCCAGTGTAAAAAATAGAAAAAAAATATACGACGACTACGCTGGAATGTTACCTTCATTTGATCATTTTTGCAATATCCTGGATGCATGTACTCAAAATCACGAATGTCTGGTCATAAAAACATCAGGAAACAGTAGTGATTTAAGAGATCAAGTATTTTGGTATAAAGCAGAATATCACAACAACTTTAGAACAGGACATCCTAAATTTTGGAATTTCCATAGCAAAAATTACAATGACAACTACGAAGAAGACGATGATAAAGATCAAGAACACTTGGACAAATTAAAACGTAAATTTGCAAAAACTAAAAAATTAAAAGTTATCGTATCAAGACAAGGGGATATAGTAGGTTATAAGTCCGATGGTTAAAAATAAACCCGTTTAAAATACCATTTTTTAATTATTTAATTAAGTTTCTATTATTTGATTAAATCTATATTTAAAGACAAAATATATACAAATTATAAATGAACCTTTTTAAAACACCGATTGATATTAAAACACTTATACAAACTAGTACAATAGAAATATATGATAAAACTAAATTAGTAGAAAAATTACAAGAACATTTCTCAGATGATGAACAACGATTATATGTATGCAATTTGTTTTTATTCTTAAATTATCATCCAATCAATGATTTCATTATCAATTTGGAAAATGTATGGAAATTTATAGGATTTTCTAACAAAGCCAATGCGAAGAGATTATTGAAACATAATTTTACAGAGGAAAATGACTATAAAATAATTTTCATCCGAACGGATGAAAATAAAACTTTGCTCATCCGAATGGATGAGCAAAAAAAAGATAATAGAGGTGGTCACAATGAAGAAACGATTATGTTAAATATAAATACATTTAAAAAGTTATGTTTAAAAGCAAACACAGATAAAGCAGACAAAATTCATGACTATTATATAAGATTAGAGATGATATATAACGAATTAATGAAAGAAGAATTAGATGAACAAAAAAATAAAATAGAAGAAAAAGAAAAATTATTGATTCAAAAAGAAACTCAATTACAAGAAACTACTAAATTACTTAATGAATTAGAACTCAAACCAGAAACTGAAGGTTTTTCTAGTAGAATACCAGGTGAAATTTATTGTATACGAGATAAAACAAAGCCTGGACATATGAAAATAGGAATAGCAGATAAAACTATAACAAGAGTGGATCAATTAAATGTAGGTTCTAGTACGCATTCTTTAGAAATGTATGCTAAATTTGAAACATTCGATAGGAATTTTACAGAAAAATTAATACATCATTCTTTACACCCATTTAGAATTAGAAATCGAAAAGAGTGGTTTTATTTCGGAAACGATATCGAATTAGCTTATGCAATCAATACAATTAAAAAATCATTAGAATACACTAAACAATTTGACATTAAAAATAATGTTCATTTTAAAGAATTAACAGTAAACATAAACGTTAATACAGAATTAATTGACCCAAACGTTATCGATAATATACAAACAAATGAAGAAAACAAAGTAAAAGAACATATTGAAAAAATACGAAAAACTAATAAAAATAATATACAACAGAGTAGTGCTCGGACAGGTAATTTTAAGGGAGCGTGTTGGGTTAAGGATAAAAATATGTGGAAATCTCAGATACAGAATAATCAAAAAAATTTCCATCTTGGATATTTTACTGATGAAATAGATGCTGCCAAAATATATAATGATTATGCTTTATATCTAAACGAAAACGAAAATACAAACTTTTTGTTAAACGATATACCTGGGTATAAAACAGTAGCAAGAAATATACCAGAGGAAAACAAACGAGAAATTACAGAAAAAAAAACTTCCAAGTATATAGGTGTAAGTTATGATTCTAAACGAAAAATTTATGTCACTAGTATTAAATTAGCTGGTAAAACTTATAATTTAGGAAATAATAATCAAGAAGTCGAATGTGCAAAATTATATAATCAACAGGCTCTCTTCTTTAATAACACATTGAATACAAAATATATATTAAACGATATCTCTAATTATGTAACTATGCCAAACGATATTCGTTCAGAATTACTTAAAAAAAAAGAAGATAAAAAATCCAGTAAATACATTGGTGTAAGTTTGAATAAATCGAACAAATGGAATAGTTATTATATGCTGAATAGAAAAAGAATTAATATTGGAACTTTTAATACAGAATTAGAAGCTTGTCAAGCATATAATAATACAGTTATTGACTTAAACAAGAATGGATGCAACTATGAACTCAATATTGTAGACTAACTATGTCTTTTTAATATTTTTTAATTAATTAAAAAATATTGTTATAATATAAGAGAACATGAAATCTAAACCTGGAGCAATTTTTGTAAGTATTGCAAGTTATAGAGATGATGTATGTAGTACTACATTAGATTCATTATATACTATGGCTGATAAACCAGATAGAGTATATGTAGGAATATGTCAACAAAATAAAAATGAAGAAGATGACGGTATAGATTGTGTAACAAAAGGTTACCAAGATCATCCTAGAGTAAGAATAATAAGAATTCCACATTTTGAAGCAAAAGGTCCTACTCACGCAAGATATTTATGTAGTACATTATGGAGTGGAGAGGAATATTTTTTACAAATAGATAGTCATAGTAAATTCGTAAAGGGTTGGGATACATTGTGTATAGGTATGTTATCGGATATTAAAAATAAAGGATTATCAAAAAAACCTGTCTTGAGTCATTATCCAAAAGAAATAAGCACATATGACCAATATAACGATAATATAAAAAACAATGTTACAAGAATATGCAAATCATTTTTTAACAATAGAGGAATGATTTCATTTATGGGCGCTGAAGAAATAAATAGTAATAATACACCATATATGACACCATACGTTGCCGGAGGTATGTTATTTTGCGAATCTTATTTTTTAAAAGAATTACCATTTGACCCTAATTTGCCATTTTTATTTGTCGGAGAAGAAATATTACACAGCATACGATTTTACACACACGGGTGGGACATTTTCACACCAACTGAAAATATCGTATTTCACGAATACACAAGAAAAGATAAACCTAAAATATGGACAGATAATCCATACTATTCAGATGTTCCAGCATTTGATAAAGTAAAGTATTATTTGAAATTAATAGATAACGATAAAGATGACGTAGTAAATTATTTACAATTTAATTTAGATAAATATGGTTTAGGAAAAATAAGAACATTAGAAGATTACTATAATTTTGCAGGAATAGATATAGTAAATAAAAAAGTATATAAAAATTTTTGCAGAGAAAATAATATTGCAACAGAAGACGATATCTTAATGAGTAACCAAATTAATCACGAAACTAACCATAACAAAAAATTCATTCAAAATAAAATTATACCATCATTACAATATATATCAATATTAATATTAGGATTATTGCTTTTACTTTACGTTATTCGCAATATTAACATTAATACCACGTTTATGCAAAAGTTTTTCAAACCGTATTAGTTTTTTTTGTAATATGAAAAGATCTAACCAAGAACTACCATATTTATAATCTTCATTTATTGATTTCTTTATACACGCTTTATACTTTTCAATTTTCATAAAGGTCTTTTTATCCAAATTAGATATCTGATGACCATATTTATTGAGGATACTTAGATCAATATCACTTATTATTACCCCTTTCATTATATATAATATGAAAGGAATATAAATAATTCAATTTTGTGCTACACTTTTTATATTAAACTTTTTTATTGTATACTTTTTTATTGTATACTTTTAAATTGTATACTTTTAATATGAATATACAATATGTGGAATTAGATTGTGCAAATCCATTTCGGAATATAAATAAGGATACTATTTCTTCAAATACTATAATAATACCAGATTTGTCAAATTATGCACAATCAGATACACTAGCTTTAAACGATTGGTTATTTTCTGATTATTTTGATAATTTGTTTTTGAATTTCATATTTTACGCACAGTGGGATTACTGTTTTCTACATTATGACAACATAGAAGAATATTTTTTAAGAATTAACTTATCCAATTTAAAATTCATAATATCCAATAATACAGTAAATCAAATAAAATCTTGTATAAAAAATAAAAAAATTATAATACTTCCTATAAGATTAGATCTATTAGAAATCCAATTAGATTATAACATTTCTTATCCAGATCATCAAGAAGAAAAGTCGATTCACAATGCACATTCTAATTTACTTATAATAGATTCACAGAATGAAATAATAGAATTTTTTGAACCACACGGTATAATACTTCAACATACATATTCAAACATTATAAATTTACAAGAATCTATAGAAAATTTCCTTAAATACACATTCGATATAGATTATACTTTTGTAAATATTGCAAACATTTGCCCTATAGGATTACAAGCATATCAATCTTATATTAATCCAAATGCTGGACATTGTCTTGTATGGAGTGCATATCTTATAACTGTAAGACTAATGAACGCACATTATAAAGAAATTAGCTATGACAAAACTACATCACAGACTCTTAATGAAATATTAATAAATCATTTTTCAAATAACGCAGATCAAATCATAAGACAATTTTTTTCATACATTGAATCTTGTATAAATATAACATCACGTCCTTACAGTAGCACTAGAGATTCCACATATAATTTACTAAATTACATACAGGACACTCGCACCATAGAAGATCGTTTACGTCATTTAATAAGAACGTATTTTGTAAATGCCTTTTTTTACCATAGAGATTTTAAAATAATATTTAGAGAAATCACATCTTATAAAAACTTACCAAATTTTGATACAATTTTCGTAGAAGAAATGTCAAAATCATATGATCTCTTATATCATAATCAACCTCAAACAATTATCGAACCTATCGAACCTCAAACAACTACCGAACCTAAAACAACTATTGAACCTATAAATAATTATAAAAATCTTGATAAAGAATGGTTTAAAATACGAGAATCCCAATCACAATCAGATACAATGTAAACTGTCAATCTGTCTATAGCACACCAGAATTTTTCAAATAATTCCAAGTTTTCCCACCTATTTTAATTCTTCTTTTAGTCGATGGATTAATCATCCATTCATCCTTGGGTTCAACCAATTCATTTTCTTCCAATTCATTTTCTTCTAATTCAGTTCTACACATTGGACATAAACGGTTATTTGTTTCAATATGTTTTTCTAAACAATTTTTGTGAAAAAGATGTTTACAATTTTTTAATCGAAACAAATTACCTTGGACTCTTTGGTTTTCAGTTGGTTCAATTGTATTTTCAGTTGGTTCAATTGTGTCATAGCATATACAACAGTCGTATTCAGTATTCATAAAATCATTAAATGAGATTTGTGTATCATCTGATTTAAAATTTTCTGTAAAATCAATGTAATTATAATAGTTTTGTAATGTAAGTGATAATCTTTCATAATCAACTAAAAATCTCTCGATTTCAAAACATCTTGTATTATAATAAGCACATGGATATATAACAGATAAATTTCTTAAATCACTAAAAATTTCATCTATATTCGTAAGCATATATGTATATATGAAATTAATAAACATTTCATCCCTTTCGTTTTGTAGATATCTTATTAAACAAGATATCCAACTCTGATACAAAACATAAACTGTATAACTCGAGTCATCTCTATCACCTGGTTCATACATATAAGGATTATTATCTAAAAAAGAATGAAATGTTAATAATATGGTTTCAATACCCATACTGGATGTCCACTTTTCAAATATATTATCACCCCAAGTATTTAAAATAGTGGCACAACATTTACCATTTTCATACATATTAGGATGAATTCTAACACCATCATAATTTACAAACGTAACTGCTGGTGGTGAATGAGGGTAATTATCAGGTATTGTAAAATCCAATCTTATAAACTTATGTCTATATACGCTATCGTGTGGAGCTTTAATTATAGCATAGAGTTTATTTATATTTGTCTCGTCATATCGAATTAAGTAATCGTTTTCTAATAATTCTTTTTGTGATTGTTGTAAATATAGTCTTTGAATTTCTTTTAAAAATCTTTTATTTGCAGTCATTAATTTAAATAAAATAATTAATATTACGATTAATAATCAAAAGTTTTTATTAAAATTTCATTTTTTTTAGCTATTTTAATTATTTCTTGTAGTAAGTTTACCTTTTTGATACATGTCATACAATTTTTCTTTAATAAGATTTTCTTTATCCTTTTGTTCCTTTTCCTTTTGAGTCTTTTGATCGTTTTTGACATTCTTTTTTCTTGGATCAGGTATATATATAATATTATCTTTTAATTGAACACTCCAAGATATATTGTTTGATGTATTTACCAACATAATATAATCAGGATAAGATACCTTCATTAAAAGTCCACCTGTTCTAAATTGTTTAGTTTCAACATTATAATACCGAATCCACGTTTTAAAAACAGGTAATTGTTGTAATATCTGTTTTTCCTTCATTGTTTTTAATGGTATATAATCAACTAGTCTTTTTAATATATCATCTCTTGTAAAATTATCTTGTTTACTACCACTAACAGGTTTTCTATAATCTGTGTTTACAATACTAGTAAACATTTTATCATCTTTTCTTTTACGAATTGGGATTGATGAAGTTACATCTTCTGTATCAGAATAATATTCATCATAATCATCAATGTAATCACTTGTTGCAGTCGTCGCAGTTGTATCTTGTTTTTCTATAATAAATTTTCGAGTAAATTTTCGAGACTTCATCTGTTATTATTGTTATTATTGTTATTATTGTTATTATTAATATAAATTAATTGTTTATCAATTTTTATTTATTATATACTATTAGTAAATGTTATTATATAATTTAATTTATGATTTAATATCCGATTTAATTTACAACAAACCAAATGTAACAGAAATCATACCAGGATTGTGGTTAGGAAATCACCAATCTGCTATAGATATAGACTTTCTTAAAAAAAATAACATAAATTTTATATTAAATTGTACACCAAATACACCATTCTTTAATGAAATACATTCAGAAAAATCATTGTTACATTTACAAGATATTGATACATATAGAATACCAGTTAACGATAGTCTTTTAGAGAGAGATTTTATACTAATGGAAAAATATTTAAAGATAATTTTACCAATATTGGTTAAAAAATATACACGTGATAAAAAACGTATTTTAATTCATTGTCAAGCTGGAAAACAAAGAAGTGCAATTGTTGTAGCTGCTTTATTAAAATATTTACTTGATAAAAATTACATCAGTATAGATAGTATACCAAAGAATATATCAAAAGAACAACAATATAAATTAATTTACGATTATCTTTTGTCAAAACGACCCCAAGTTTTTACATATGGATTAAGAATTAATTTTGATTCAACATATAAACGTTTTTTTAATTTTTAATTGTAAATTTTTATTCTTACTATTTGTAATGCAAAACGTAGTAGAACGTTATAAAAAATTACAAGATTGGAAACAAACTTATGAACAACTTCACCAATTAAAATATCAAGATATTTATAAAACTCCACAATCATTTTTTAAAAAAAAACAGATATCTAGAGGTACAGAAGGAGTTGTTTACAAAACACGATTTGATTATAAAATTAAATTAAAAAAAACAAAATCAAGGGGACTTGAGTGCACATTAGGGTATAACGATTATTTTATAATTAAAGCTTTGTATCTAAAAAGAATAAAGGATAGAAAAAGTATAGATAAAAGTGTATTATATACGCAACCAGATAAAATCAAACAGATATTTTACAGCAAACATTCTTTTAATAAACCTAGTTTAGTAGAACTAATATCTCTTCAATTAACTAACCAACTAGTTTTACAAAAAATATGCCCACATTATATTTTAAACTATGATTGGGATTATGATAAAAATGTTATAAGACAATATAACGAATACGCAACATCGGATAATTTTTATAATTGGGCCGAACAGAATCATAGCGACGAATTGTGGTTGAACGCATTGTTTCAAATTATGGTAAGTGTTTTAGCAATAAAAAGATATTTTAATATGATACATACAGATTTACATTTAAAGAATATTTTAATACATAAAGTCAATCCTGGTGGATATTGGACATATATAATAAACGATCGAAAATACTATTTACCCAACCTTGGATACATTTTTCTATTATCCGACTTTGGATACGCCTGGATTCCTCAAAAATTAGGAGTACCTTCACATTACAAAAATATAATGCAACATACTACAGTAAATGGCAGAAACATATACGATATTATTATATTAATTAAATCATTGAAAAACATTGGCACTGTCCCAAAAAGTATTATTGACATATTAGAACAAACATTTCCTAAAACCGAATTTATAATATTCACAAAAGAGTATTATGAAAAAATAGTAAATGAACTTGATAAAAAACAAACTATCACAATACATAAATCACCAAATGTTGAGCAAAAGTCAAGTGTTAAACAAATGCATAAATATATAATAGAAAACTACAACACCTTGACGCAAAAAAAACCAAATTTATCAAAAAAAATTAAAACGATGTTTTATAATACATATCAAACAAAACCTAAAAAACAAAAACATATAGAATCTTATTCTCTGGACAAATCATTCGGATCATCAAAATTACATAAACAATTTCGTAATTTAGTAAAAAAAGAAACACTTAATTAAAATTCCAATCTGTACAATCATTACAATTCGTCTCTATTGTACAATTAGGCATATCATTTTCAAATTTTGGAACTATATTTTTTACAATATATTCTATTCTATGATTAAATATAGATTCACTATGACCTAATTTTGTCTTTGAATCATACAAACACGTATAACCAGTATGACACATTGTATTAATATTATATCCAAATAAAGAACATGTTCTACCACAATTTCCCATAAAAATTGGATCAGCTGTGTGGCCAAAATGATAAAAATTGTTATTCTGTTTATTATATGCTAATTTCATATAATGCAAATCACCTGGTGTTTCAAAACTTGCACCTGTTTTATTATATATAAGAGCAGCTATACTCGCTAACATCCCCCCTAAAGAATGTCCTGTAAAATAAACTTTTGACTTGTTAAAATCGATTTCCGTTTTCACTCTATCAATAATTTTACCAATTTCATTTATATAATTATTTTCGTCTCTTAAACTTGTTTTATAACAATCACTACAACAACTAAATTTTGTATTATTAGTATTATTACACATATTACAATCCTCGAACAAACTATTTTGTTTATAAAAACAACATGAAAAAAACAAATTATCATTGTATTTATCATTTTCAGAACTTGATAACATACACATATTTTTGTCGTCTAACGAATTACCTTGAGAATTATCTAGCGAATTACCTTGCAAATTATTATTCGTCCAATACGTACTCGTGCCTTTAAAAGCAATTACCGTATTTGTTTTTTCATTGTTCGTAAATAAATATGCCCTTACAGTATCATTTGATATACTTACATCAATAACATTGTTTAATGTAGTATTTAACCAATTTTTATTATTTATCTCATAATATACATTACGAGACATTTTTGCAAGATCAGATATAGTATTATAATCCATATTTATAAAATTTGCTATTGTACCTGTTACAAAATACAATAGCTTATACATTTATTAATTAAATATTAAAATTATATTAATTAATAAACTTATAGGTAATCATTATTTACAAAAGAGTAACTGTCTCATTTAAACTATAACTCGTAATTAATACTTCAATTGATGAAGTTTCTGTTACGGTTGCAACTTCTGTTATAGTAGGAGTTTCAGGACAAGCTTCAGTTGGAGTTTCCGTTGGAGTTTCAGTTGGAGTTTCAGTTGGAGTTTCTATTGTAATATCTCTACTATTAACTGGGTCAGTTTCTTCAGGACAAGGTGTAGTTTCCGTTGGAGTAGGAGTTTCAGTAGGGATTTCTATTGTAATATCTCTACTATTAACTGGGTCAGTTTCTTCAGGACAAGGTGTAGTTTCCGTTGGAGTAGGAGTTTCAGTAGGGATTTCTATTGTAATATCTCTGTCGTTAGTTGGTTCAGTTTCTTCAGGACAAGGTGGAGTTTCAACTGGAGTAGGAGTTTCAATTGGAGTTTCAGTAGGGATTTCTATTGTAATATCTCTGTCATTAGTTGGTACACTACAAGATTCTGTAACAAATACTATATCTGTAATTGTAGCTGTGTCTGTAACTGTGTCTGTAACTGTGTCTGTAACTGTGTCTGTAACTGTGTCTGTAACTGTGTCTGTAACTGTGTCTGTAACTGTAGCTGTGTCTGTAATTGTAGCTGTGTCTGTAACTGTATTTATAATATTTTTTGTTGTAGTGATGATAGTATTAAAACAAGTTGGTGTTGGTAAAGTTATGTTTCTAGTTTTTGGAACATTGTGCTTACAATTTTTATCACATGCATTCACTAAGGAGAATGTTAAAATACTCAAAATTTTCCACATTTATTAATATAAATTAAATGTTAATTTTAAATACTTTTTTTCAGTTTTTTATTATTGTATATATATTGTCTAATTTGCGATTAATGTAATTATTATCAATTAGTTGTTTGTTTATATCTAAACCTATTTTCTTACAAAATTCAAAGCGATTACCACCAATATAACAAATACTCCATCCATCAGATGCGGCGTTGAGTATAAATAAATATTTTGTTAAAAAATTTATTAATATATTGTGTTTGTTCATTATACATTTACTATTAAAAAAAATACAATATTCTACCGTCAACGCATTTAAAAACAAATATTATATATACAGATATATATGATTATATGAGGAAAAAAAAAGATTCACATGGCGTCCCAACTTTTTCTAAAAAGTATAATGGTACAAAACAGAAATCAAAAAGTCATCATTCTATAATGCATAAACACGAAAGTAAATTGTTAGAATTTAAAAAACAAAATGATCAAATCAAGAATATAGATAGTAAAATTAGGAATATTGAGGGTTTGTTAAAAAAACAAAACATTACAAAAAAAAGAAGCAATGAAAACATTGAAGATGATATAGCTTCCTTGAGATTAAACAAATATAAACTAGAAGATTTAAAAAAAGAAAGGGATAAAATTATTTCAGGTAAGGAAGAGATGGATTATTTACTAGAATCTTCTTCTATTATAATGGAGTACATTGAACTTGAAGAACGAGAACATTATTTTTTAAATATCAAGGATTTAACACCTGAACAAAACATCGAATTAAATGATCTATACACTAAAAAAAACGAGTTGGTTGATTTGTATTTGCATAAATTTGAACCAGGTTATACGAATCAAAAAAGAGAATTTAAACAAGATTCAGTTCAATGTTCAGAATGTAAAACCACACTTGTTACAGAACATAGTTTTTTAGTATGTCCTTCTTGTGGAAAATGTGCACATACTGTAGAACAAGCCACTGATCTATCATACAAAGAACTCCAAGATTTTGATTATAGACCACAATTTACCTATGACAAGATGACACATTTAGAAGATTGGCTAAGACGTTTTCAAGCAAAGGAGAATCGTGGTATCCCACAAGAGATTTTAGACAAAGTGTTATTAGAAGCAAACAAAGAAAGAATTCAGGATTTGAATACACTTACAGAGGATAAAATTAAAAAGTATCTTAAAAAGCTCAATCTTAACGATTATTACGATAATGTAATTGGTATTATTAATCGTCTCAATGGAAGACCACCATTTACATTAACATCAGAAATAGAAGAAAAGATAAAGATTATGTTTCAACAAATCCAAGATCCATATGAAAATTTCAAACCAAAAGGTAGAAAGAATTTCTTATCATATAGTTATACACTTCATAAATTTTTCCAAATAATTGGATTACACGAATTTGCAAAATATTTCCCTTTACTAAAAAGCACTGATAAACTACGTCAACAAGACGATATTTTTAAGAAAATAGTTGGTTATATGTCACAAAATGACACAACGACAAAATGGGTATTTTATCCGAGTATCTAATTTAATTACTTTTTTATTTTTCGTTCAATATTTGATTTAAAAATAAAACACTATCTTATCATAATATTACAATATGGATCAAATTATTAAAACAGAATGTATAGATTTTAAGGCTCTTGTATCAAAAAATTCAAATATTTCATTAAATGTACAAACTAAGATGATTAAAGAACTTGATAAAACATTTACAGAAGAAGAAAGTCGATGGTACATTGCTAATTTTTATGTTTACATGAATTACCACCCAATAAACGACTTTCCAATAAACCTTGAAAATGTACTGAAAATGATGGGATTTGCGCATAAAAAAAATGCAAAAAGAACACTTGAAAATAATTTTGTTAAAGATGAAGATTACAAAATCACCTTGCTCCCTTCGGAGCACGGTCAATTTGCCACGGAAATAATTATGTTAAATATAGACACTTTTAAAAATTTATGTATGATGATAAAAACAGATAAGGGGAAAGCGATTAGAAAATATTATGTAAAATTAGAAAATATTTATAATAAAATTATAAAACAAGAAATAGAAGATAAACAATCACAATTAGAAGAAAAACAAAGTCAATTAGAAGAAACGGAATCACAATTGGCAACTACACAACGAGAACTAACAAAAGAAAAATCTTTAAGAAATAAAATGTTAAACAGAAGGTGTTTTGATGTTGAAGATGGTAATTATATTTATATTTTTCAAGATAACTTAAATGACCCTAATTCTATATTAAAAATTGGACAAACTAAAAATTTAATATTAAGAGAACAATATTATAGTAATATCAATAAATCTGGTGGTATAGTTTTTTACAAAAAATGTATAGATTGCAGTTTAATTGAAAAATTGTGTCATCATATGCTTGATAAATTTAGAGAAAACAAAATGCAAGAATGGTTTAATGTAAGTCTAGATTTTGCAAAACAAACCGTGTCAGCTATCATAGCATTTTCAGATTCTAAAAATATAGAATCTTTAATCCCAGCTATGAATACAATTATAAATACAACCGACAATAAAACTAAAATAACAAATGAAAATACAACTGCAGAAATGAAAACAAATAACACTACGAATAACACAAATCATAACATAGATAAATCAAATGATTACACAAATCATAACATAGATAAATCAAATGATTTTCAGGGATTTTTAGATACCTTTTGTGAGACAGATCCTAATTTTTTTACAGCAAAAGAAGAATTAACTCGAGCTTTTAGAATATATAGTAAACGTACTGTTGAAAAAAGTATAAAAGAAAATTTAAATACTTTTTTGCAAAATAAATTTAGATCAGGAGTAGAATTTTATGAAAATATCAGAAGAAATGTTTGGAGAGGATTCCGATTACGCCCTTTAACTTTTTCTGTAAATAATCCAGATGATATCCAAGATTATGAACAATTCATTTTGGATAAATGTCAGGTAAATTACCTAAATAGAATTTCATACGTTGATTTCTTTGAAGCATTCGTATTATATAAAAAAGAAACGGATCCAAATTACATTTTAACTAATCCTATTAAACAACAAATCCAAACTTATTTAACTGACAAATTTACAAATGGTCGTGTTCATTTAAGCGACCATTCTAAAGCAAAACATTTATTTGGGGTTTTGGGTTTAAGTTTACAAAACACATCTGGATTAAAACAATCTAAAAGAACTTGCAAAAACGTATTACAACTTAATTCTGAAACTAACGAATGTATCAATACATGGGAGTCTTTAACAATTGCCGCAAAAGAATCTGGTATACCAAGAAGTACATTGGCAACCCTTATTAAATTTCAAACAATCAAAGACAATTGTACTTTCAAATACATTTAACCAAATTACAACCAAATTACAACCAAATTACAACCAAATAAATCTAATAAACAATCTATTAAATTTTTCTTTTTGATTTTCATTTAATTTTCTTTGTTTGATTTCTTTTATTAAAAATTTTATCTTTGCATCTGTTTTAAAGTGTGGCGATGTTGTATTTTGCAATTGAGTAATTGTTCTAGAAAATTCATTTAATAAAAAAGTAATAGATTTATTTTTATATATAGATAAAGACATTATTTATATATAGTAAATAAATTTATTATATACAAAATACTCTTTTAAACTCGGCATCAAATCAAATTATATCTTTAACTAAATTATTGTTTTTATTAATTTAGTTTTTTGGAATTGACACAACATATAGTCTTTTCATTAGTATATTATTTGATCTTCATCAGTAACTTTCTTTTTAAATTTTTTAAGAACTTTACTGAAAGGATTTTTCTTTGTTTTTGTACTACTAATACTTTCAACTATACTTTGCGTTTCATCTAAAATTGAACTTTCATATTTTTTATCATCTCGAAAATTGATTGATATATCATCTGAAAATCTTACCTCTTCTTCTTTTTGAATAAATTCATTTGATTCTTTTATATTTTCTACCGTAGTTTCCACGTTTTCCATAATTTTATCCACCACGTTACTGTCTTTTAACGAATTAGTATCTTCTTTTAACAAATCAATATTTGTATCTATATTTACATCTATTACATCTTCTTTTGATAAATTGACTTTGGTATCGTCTTTTAACAAATCGACCTTGACATCGTCTTTTATCAAATTGACCTTGACATCGTCTTTTATCAAATTGACTTTGGTATCATCTTTTAACAAATTGACTTTGGTATCGTGTTTTGATAAATTGACTTTGGTATCGTCTTTTGTTAAATTGACTTTGGTATCGTCTTTTAATAAATTGACGTTGACATAGTCTTTTAATAAACCGACGTTGATATCATCTTTTAATAGATCGACAATTTCACTATTATTTACTATATTTTCGTCGTTGAGTGTTTCGTTTGGAATTTCATTAACGCTCAATGCGTCTGATTTTATTATTTGGATTTCTGCTTGATTAGGTGAGTCACTCTTTGTAAGAGTTTCTGCTTTAGAGTTTTTTTTTATAGACACTAAAGATTGATTATTTTCAAGTATTCTTATTGGGTGTTCATTAAAAATCTTATTTAAAGGATCAATATTTAATTTTTCAAGTATTTTTACTGGGTCATTAAAATTTACGGTATCATTTACGGTATCATTTAATATTTTTTTAGTAAAATCTTTTATAGAATCCTTTATAGACAAAGAATTTAAAAGAGTATTGGTTAAATTTCCTGTAGATATACTAGTCCCTTCATCAGATTGACGATCTAACAATGCATTTGATTCATTTGCAGTTTCACTTTTATTTTTGTTATTATTTATTTTGTTTGCAGTTTCACTTTTGCTTTTTGAATCATTTATTTTAGTCGTTATATCAGTTGATTGAAAACTTATATCTGATTTATTTACAGCATTATCTCTATCTCTTTTATTGCTAGATCGTCCGCGTCCCTAATGATGACGTCTTCGATGTCCGTGGTGGTGGTGGTGGTTATTTTTTAATTCAAAGTAAAGACTTTTATTTTCTGTAGCACGTAAGACATCACGTAATCTATCAGATTCTTGTGTTCGTAAAACTTCTTTAATATTAGATTCAGATGTTTGTATTTTGTCTTTTAGATCACTGTATTCGAATGCCATTTGTTTAGACAAATCGGCCTTGTTTTTTAATGCTTCCATTTGGACAGCTGCTACGTTTTCAGCTGCTTGTTTAGCAAGAATTGCGTATTGATTTGTGTTGGATAAAATTGTTTCAGATTTTCCTTGATATACATCTTTTGTAATACTTGCAAAGTTTGACCAATTATGATCATTATTACTTTTCAAATATGCAATCAATTCATTTGTATTTTTTTGAGCTTCCATACGCCCTGAAGATATAGCATCATTTACAGAAGTTTGACTTCTATATATATTTTGATCTATATCAGAATTAATTTTATAAATCTCCTGATCGAGTCTAGCTGCTGTACGTTCTGTAGCCAAAAGATTATCTGCAGCACCTGATTTTACATAATCATTTGTCACAGCGCTTGTACGGAAAACAGAGTCTTTGACATCACCAGTACCTGTTTTTATATAATCATTTGTTATAGCACTTGTGCGGTATAGAGAATCGCGAACACTAGAACCTTGATCCTTAATACCATCGCTTAATAAATTGAAATTGCGATTTTGACGATTTTCATTAGCGTATTGTGCACGTTCTTGTGAATCAAGAATGTTTTGAGTTTGTTGTTGTTGGGATTTTAATCCCTCAACATTTTGATTACTTTGTGTTTGGAATAAATCCTTATCTACACCATCTATCTTTCCAGATAAAAATTGCGTTTGTTCATAAGTAGCTTTTAATTGAGTTGGGTCCATTTATAACTATTGTTATAATATGTATAAAGAAAATAATTTTTCGTAAATTTCGCGCAAAATAAATATATTATTTAAAAACAATATTCTATATATATAACATTTGTCGAACATTTTGTATTTTTGATATTTTCAATGTTTATCGTGCAAAATTAAACGATAAATACGCGTATCATTATTTATTTTTTTTTATTTGTGTATATTAACTATTATAAACAAGTAAGATGGATAATGAAAATTATATTTCACCAAACAAGATTACTAAACAATATGACATAACTTCTGGTACTCTAAGAAGATGGGCTGAAGCAGGAAAAATCAGATGCTTAAGACCAAATGGTGGAAAAAGAATTTATAATATAGAAGATATTAAAAAGATTTTCAATAAAGAAAATAACAAAGATGAAAACGCAACTAAAAATGAAAACGATGAAGAAAATAAAAATGGAAATGATATTCAAAATATTTTAGGCAAATTAAAAGAAAACATTCAAAACAATGATAACATTGATTCATTTGATTTTATCACAAATGAGCTTAGTGTCATAACTGAATTGATTAATCACATTAAGGAAAACAAAAACTAAATTAACAAATTTAAATTAATATAATAATTACATTAATTTAAGATTAAGGTAAAATGATGAAACAATATTCTTTTTTACAACTAGTTATTGTACATTTATTTAGACCTGCATAAAATTATAAATATATGGCATTGTCTCTGTTCTACAAACTACACATTTTGTTTTACCAGATATACAATACAATCTTGTCCAACACATTGAGTGCACAGAATTGTTACATTCGTTTTTACAACAAATAGTCATATCGTATCTGTAGTCTATATTTTCAAAACATATAGGGCAATTTTCATTTCTTCCGATATTAACAATTGTATTTTCTTGTTCAATCCAGTATTGTGTGATAATTTTATTATATGTATATATATCCCATTTATCTAAATCGATTTCATCAAATTTGTTAGATCCTAACCAAAAAATATGTTTACAAATTCTATTTCGCATAGTATAATCAGGACAAGTACATGTACAATTTACTACTTCTTCTTCTACCCAAACTTGAATTGTATAAATTTTATCAGTAGAACCTAATATTGTGAAATTTATTCCATATATATACACATCTTGAATTAAACTAACATCCATTAATAATATTCTTTCTGTTAAACTTCGTAACTTTCTTTTGTTATCTTCACAAATTGCAACTGCGAGGTCATTGTCACACATTAAATTATTTTAACATAAAAAATAATTTAGTTTTTTACTTGTTTACACTACTTTTTAATTTCACTACTTTTTAATTATTATGTCTAAATCATTTATAGTATTATTAATAATACTGTGTATATTACTAACTTCATCTATTAACTTTCTAATTTCATCTTCTAACGCCAATTGATGTTTAATTAATTCGTTTTCAAAATAAATAGAATCAAGTTTTTTATCCATCGAAATTATCAATTTACAATTGTCTTCTGTAAAAACTTGAAACAAATCAGACAATGTTATCAATTTACTTTCCATTGACTTATTTATAGTACTATACGAATTTAAAATTTCATACAACTCCTTTTCTTTATCTTTTTTATAACTAGTAATTTCATTTTTAATTTCGGTACTAGATAATGACAAATTAGAAATAATATTTTGTAGATTTGTCATTACATCATCTCTATATTTATCAAATGTATTATTGAATAAAACAATCGTATTTTCTACCAATTCTTTTTTAACAATATCTGTTTCTTCAAACCTTTTTAATAAACTATTATTTAATTCTAAAAACTTTTCTTCTAAATATTCGTGTAACTGTTTGTAAACTAAAGATTCACGAGATTTACAATCACAACAACCTTCTACAAACTTTGAATTCATATTCGTTGTAATAATGTCAATTTTATTCTGCAAACTTAATAAAGAATTTAATAAATCTGCATTACTAACTTTTTTAAACATTTGTTTATACTAAAGTTATTTTATTACATAAATTAACGTATAATCGATTTAAAATTATTTGCGTTAAATAGATTATAATAATTTATTAGTTAGGTATAATAATGTCACAAGGAAAAACAATCGACTTTTTATTTGAAGATCCAGAAATCCCTAGTCAAAAATACGCGTTGATTAGTATCGTAGGGCCACATATGAAACAAAAATGTAACGTTTGGGGTCTAAAAATTAGGGGTGTAGCTGATACAATTGATGCGGCAAAAAATTTATGTAAGCGTTTACTTAGAATTGATAACAATTACGATATTTATACTGTAGAAGTAGGAAAATTCTTTCCTCTAAACGTTGATCCATTACAAATCGATAATATTGAATATCAAAACGACCAACTTAATACATTAATTAAAAGTTATTTAGAAAACAAGAATAATGCCAATGAATTATGGCATAAACGTAAAATTGAAATGATTGAAGAAGCTATTAACGAAGGAAAGAATCAAAGTGAATTTGCTAATAAACCAGAACATCCTATTGCTGTTTTACAAAGAATTCGTAATTATGAAGATGCAATTATCGAAGCAGAAAAATCTTTGCAATCATTGAGAAATGATTTAGAAAAAGCACAAGATAAATTTAATAATTACACACAAGACGAAAGGGAATTAGCTTTAAAAGAAATTGATTCGGCTAAAGTTGTAGCAAAAGAAGAACCAAAGTCATTTTCAGTAGAAGAAATTCGTGGAGAGATTGAAAAGGAAATTAATAACATTAATATAGAAGAAACTTCACCTATTGAAGAAACATTAAATAGAATGAAATTATTAGAAGAGGAATTAGTAGAATTGCAATCTTTGAAAAATTCTTTATCATCTTCATCTAAAATATATGATAAAATACAAAAAACAATTTCCAATGTAGAAAACGAATTAAAAACATTAAAAGTAAAATTAAATGATTCTAATTCAGTTAACAATTACATCAATAACAATTATCAAAATTCACAATATAACTTTGATTAAAAATAAATATCAATGTAATCTAATATCAATGTAATCTAATATCAATGTAATCTAATATTACATATACTTTCATTATGAACTATCATTTCTCGAATTTTAAATAAATTTAATTTTAGAAAAATGTCTTTCCATTCTTTGTCATTAATTTTATTATAATTACGTAAATATAATATGGAACAGATAGGTACTCTATCGTATTCGGATATGGAATATGTTTCAAATATTTCGTTTTCACTTAAATCAAACCTTACACTTTTCATCATATTATTTATATTATTATATATTTATTTTTAAATATATATTATTAATTGTAAGAATTACGTTTATATCATTTGACTTTTTAGTATTCGTTTTATTCCTTTATATCATTTTACTTGTGTCAATTGCATATGGGTTACTTTGCAATTGTGTTTCTAATAATTCTGGTTGTAAACGGTTTATTTTGTCAACGTTTTCGTTATCATCTCTGTATTTAACAATCATACCAACTTGTTCTTTTCCCGTTGCAACTACATAATTATGAGCAGTATTATCTCGTACATTTTCCTGTTCTTTCATTAACATATTACCAGTTAATTTAATATCACCATATGATGTTTTGCCAGATGAAACTTGAAAGTTTTGAGGACCACTTGCTCTAGAACCCATTAATGATTCTTGTTTAGCATCTCTTATAACTGCATTACTAAATCTATCTCTTGATTCTGATTCACTTGCAAACTTTGGATTTGATATATAATTTTTACCAAGATCAGTTAGAATTTCTTTTCCTGTTGTTTTAGCATCATATTTATTTACAACATAACCCATACCACTATTTTTGTGAGCAAGTCCTTTGTATTTATTATCAACAAAAGTTTCTTTATTAGTTGTTTTTGCTGTAACACTTGACATACCTACATAATATGGAGAGTTTGAACTAACTGTAACAACATTATTAACATTACCTATATTATCAGTTTTTATTGTAGATTCTTTCAAGGTTGTCTTTGCATTGTCTTGCAATCGTAATTTTACACCACCAGTTTTTATTGTAGCATTTAACAAATGTGTTCGTTCACTTGTACTTGCTCTTTCAGATTCTGGTATATTAAGAGCAGATCTTCCATAATCAGAATCAGAATGAGTTTTTAATGTAGTACCACTCATATTTCTTAAATAATCATTTTCAAAGTTATGTCTCTTTGGATTCTGGAAATATGCTGATAATTCATCGCTGTTATCAACATTTGTCAAACGTGTTTTACTTTCAACTAGAGATGAATTAAATTGACCACCATAATATTCTGCATTGTAATCTTGTCTAGATGATGATTTCATATTTTGCGAATAATCTTCTCTAATTTTTGGAGCTACATATTCACCTGGGCCTGCAAAACGATGTTCATTTTCAAAAAATGTATCAGGTCTATTTTTTGATACTTTACCACTTATACCTCTTTCTTCACCCATCTTTCCTGACAAAATACGACTTTTATAAGTTTCCTTGGGTTTATTACCTGGACGTAATTCGTTAACATCTTTGTAGACTGGTCTTATGTTATTTTCAAATGTACCAGCTATTGGTGCAGCTATTCTTTCTGGTTCTACAGGTCTTTCATTTTGTCTATATAAAGATGGTATATATCTATCAGTCTCTACTTGAGTTGTAAAAACAGGATTACCATATATATTCTGAGGTTTTGTATCATACAAACTAGCAATTTCCTTTTTATTTTTATATGTAGATGTATTTCCCGTACGACTATCTAGTAAACTTTCATTTGCAAAATTTTCCATATTTTGTTTAACATTACTTCCAAAAAATGGAACCATATTAGAGTGAGTAGTTTCATATTGTTTTCCAGTCAATAAATTTATTCCTTCATTAGGAGGCTTTTTTGTTAATTCATACCCCACATTCACATTGTCATTAGCATATCCAAAACTCTTAAACATTGGACGTTCTTCTACGTGACCACTCGTTTGTTTGTTTTCTAATACATTTACTAATCTATTTATGTCATTCAATTCTCCCATTTTTGCAGATGATAAAGTTTCCATAGTTTTATTAAATGCATCCTTATTACCAACAACACTATACGTATTGAAGAATGGAGGAATATAACCTGTTTCCGACGCTAGCTCTGCATTTTTATAATTTTGTAAAGATTTATTCAAAATCTCAGCATTTGCCTCGTCAACAACATTTGATGTGTAAATATTATCTCCATTTGGTTTATCAATCTTATTAGTTGTAGATCTTATATTATCTATAGCACGAGGATTTCTCCCATTTTTATTAAAAAAGTACCCAGCCAAAGTTGTTAAACCAACTAATGTTAAATCAATCATATTATATTACAATTTATAAAGAAATAAAGTTTAACAAAATAAACTTTATTAAAAAACAACATTTTACAAATAATATTTACAAACAATATTTACAAACAATATTTACAAACAATATTTACAAACAACACATTTTATACCCATTGAAGTAATTTTTTAATTACCATTTTATCCAAACTATAAATTTTTTGTTGAACATCTGAAAACGTTATAGGTTTGTTAGTAACCTTATATTGTGCATGCAATTGCTTCAAAGTTCTATAATACATATTATCTTCATCCACTTTTACTGTATGTTTAATATGTGATTCAACATATAATTTATATACCGTCTTTATCAATTTTAACAAAGAAGCCTTGATAAAAGTAAACATAAAGTTATTTTCTGTATAAAATTGTTCTAATAAAGTTAAAGACTCCTGTTTGTTCAAAAGTTCCAAGTATCTCATTCTTAGTTGAGGTACATTTCCTCTAATTGATTTTACCATTTTATATGTTTCAAAATCATATTTAAATAATTCCCATTGTTGTTTTTCCAAATTATACACCTTTACCAAAATACCTCTTTTAAATTTACAATCGTAATTATTAACATCCGATGACATCTTCCTAAATTCATACAAATCCAACATTTTAGGACGTTTAATACCATACACTTTCTTGAATACATTATTGTAATCTTCAATATGTGAATTATTATCAATTCTTGAAACATATACTAACATATTTACATTATGTCTAACAACAATTCTATTTTCACGGTGTAACAAAACAAACACATAAGTATAATTTTTTTCAAGAGTATCCAAATATTCCGTATCAAAAATCTGCCAAAATAAACAATCAAAATTTTTACTACTTGACCAATAACTATCATTTGCATCAATACATCTAGTTGTAGCTGTACGCCATTTTCCACCATAATAATACAATCTAACAATTGTACCATCTTCACAATATTCAACTCTACAATTATCATTTTTATTAACCATATCAATAACATCTTCAAAAGAACCTACATCAGTAAATCTTCTTTGACACATAGCAATTACATTACCAGTCTCTTTTTCGAAAATCAAACCATTAGTTTGCAATTTAATCTCATCAATATTATATTTTTCAATAATATTTTTAAACTTACTGTCGTCTTGTTCCATAATTACGTCTTGTTCCATAATTACGTCTTGAACAATTTCGTCTTGTTCCATAATTACGTCTTGGGCATTTTTTGTATTTTTTTTTGTATTTTTTACACTGTCATTTGTATTAGCAAGTAAAAACACTTCTTTACCATCTAGTGTTTTTTCCTTTACACAAATACCAAATGATTCACATAATTCTTTAACAGTAACAAAATCACATTCTTTTACAAATTGACAAATATCAGATACATTAATAATAGACATCTTTAAAAATTATTATAATTTATATAATTTACAATATAAATTCAATTTTTTATTAATCTTTAAGATATTTTAATAAATTTATCAATTGTATTACCAAGTGTGACTGTCGTTTTTTCTATTTGAGATAACCGATTTTTTGCATCTTCTATACGTTTATCATCTAAATTATTATATGATATTTGTTGTGTTTCAGTAAATACATTCTGATTAACACGTTTAACATTCATAATATCAACTTCTTCTATATAATCTTTAGATACAAACATAGGATATTGTATCATTTTATAAATCTTGTTTTCTTTAAGACTATTTCTAAATTCATCAATTGATAAAACTCCTCCAAACATTTTTAATGTACATCTTGGTGGGGCTGGTTCTAATTGAGCATCTAATAATAACGTACCAGTTAGTTTTTTATATAAAAATTTTATCAAATAATCTTTTGTACAACTTATATTACATTCTTTTTTATAAGCAATCATACACGAAAAACTACAAAAAATACCTTTTACTTTAAATTTGTTAATAGAATCATTATATCTTTCTGGTAAACCAATAGGAACTGTATCAAATGGATGACAACACCACCAACAACACACATCAGTATTATGTAACCAGTCTTTATTTTCAACAAATGATTGTAATATTTCAAAATAACCTTTTTTCCTATTATCTATTTGATTTTGTTCTTCATTATTTGAATTATTGTTATTTTCAAATTCATCAAACATATTTATAACATTGTTATCTTTGTGAACCATTTCTAATTTGTTAAATAAAAGTATATCTTGATTCTCACGATTTTCTATACATTTTTCATATAAATCTGTTAAATCATTTTCATTATTCAAAATATCACTTAAAAGATTATCTTCCTTTTCAACTAAATTCTGATACTCCTTTTGTATTTCATATAAGTTTTCTATATTCTCATTTTTTAATTTTTCAAAAACCATATTAATAGCATTGCATTTTTCTTTGCGTGATTCTGTATTTACATCTTCTGTATTTACATCTTCTGTATTTACATCTTCTGTATTTACATCTACGTCGTCCTCTGAATTATTTTCAATACTGTTTTCATCGTCTTTTACATCTAAATGTAAAATATAATTATTATTATCTTGTAAAACAGTCGTCAAAGGAATTTTTTTTCTTATAGATGAACTAAAATATTTAACTGCTGCTTTTCTACCACGCTTTTTCTTTTGTTTAACTTCCTCAACTACAACTTCCTTCTTTTTTCTACCACGTTTCTTTTTTTCTTCTGGTTGTTTAGGCAAATCAACCATTTGTGAAGTATCTTTTCTAGGTCTACCTTTTTTTCTTTTAACAACCTGATCAGATGAATTTATATTTGTTAGTGTATTATCCGTATTATTATTATTATTTGTATTATTATCTTCATGTTGTGTTTTAACTTCACTCATTTAATTAATTCTGATATTCTATACTTTTTCAATTTTTGTTAATTCAATAAATTTAATTTCTAAATAAATTACAATAATGAGTAATCTAGTAGATTTACAAACAATTAACGATATAGATGAATGTCCAAGTATATTAGATGTATTAGGATTTTTAAAATTTCCAAACATTAAACCACTATCTTTATCAGAAGACAATATATCTTCACAAATAGATCAAGAATTAGGTTCTTTATCTTCACAGCAACAAGATACAACAATTACAGATTTATCTTCGACAGCTGAACCACCTACCCCAGATACATCAACATTTACATTATCCGACGAATCTAAAAAACCAGAACTACAAGATGAAACAACAGTCCCTAGCACCTTCTCATTAATAGGTAGAGGGTACAAATCCAAATCTTCCAAAAGATCAACTAAAAAAAGATCACCATCTAAAAAAAGTTCAACTAAACGGAGATCAACTAAACGGAGATCAACTAAAAAAGGGTCAACTAAAAGGAGACCAACTAAAAAAAGTTCAACTAAACGGAGACCAAGTTCAACTAAAAAAGGGTCAACTAAACGGAGACCAAGTTCAACTAAAAAAGGGTCATCTAAACGGAGATCAACTAAAAAAGGGTCAAGTAAAAAAAGATCAACTAAACGGAGATCAACTAAACGGAGATCAACTAAAAAAGGGTCATCTAAACGGAGTTCAACTAAACGGAGATCAACTAAAAAAGGGTCATCTAAACGGAGATCAACTAAACGGAGTTCAACTAAACGGAGTTCAACTAAAAAAGGGTCAACTAAACGGAGATCAACTAAAAGACCTTCTAAACGTTAGTTATTCAATCAACGCATACACTTTTTAATTCTATATTAAAACCGTATTTGTCATTGCTTTTCCACACGTTTCTAAATTCTACTTTTATGTTATTATATACACAACCAATTCGCGGTAGATAAAATCTACGATCATTTTCTACATTTATAAGGTATTTACCATTGTAATTTGGTAAATAACATCTTATAGTAAAAACGGACTCGTCTTCGTTAAAAAAATCGTGTATAGTTTTATCAAACATTTCACTAAAATCTCTTTTTATCTTATTTTGCAATGTTGTATTTATATGTCGAAACATATGTAATAAATTAATGTTATTTGTCTTATCAAATTCAAACACCAGGAATTTTTTATCCAAGTATTTTACTTTTACAGAATACAAAGATAATCCTATATTAGGGGTAAAATAATAATTACAATTACTCGCATTCTTTTGAGTTTTCTTAAAAATTTTCAAAATATCATCACTAATCATTTTATTTAACAGTTCATTTGTTAATATAACAGTCATTTACTAATAGTTAATATTATTAATTATAATATCAACCATACTTTTACTGCGATCCGATTGTATATATTATATATTATTATGTATATTATATAATACTATGAGTACACTGGTCACAAACGGTTCATTTATTACTAATAAATTATCTGACATAATGCTAACACTAACACCTATTAAACCTTTTAAACGTAATTTGGCAATATTTTTATCAGGTAGAGTTTTAGAGTACGAAATAAACAAAAAATGGATGGAATTATTTAAAACACATTTTGAAAATGATTTTAATATAGATTACTTTTGTTCAATCAATGCAGAATTAGATGATTATCATAAGGAATTCTTAAAAGTATATGATATACAAGATGGTCATTATCATTTTGAAAAATACCAATTAGAAGAAAATATGAAAAATAAAAATCTTAATCCAAATATGTTTTCCATGTTTTACAACATTAAAAAATCACTAGCATTAATTGAAAATAGTTCAAAAAATTATGATGTAATTCTTAGATATAGAACAGAAATTTGTTATAAAAATCCATTCAAAATACCAGATGTTATACAACCAAATACAATTTATATTCCAAATGGTTATGATTGGTGCGGTGGTATAAATGACCAAATGGCATATGGTGATCTAGAATCAATGAAAACTTACGGTAAAGTATATGACAATATAATGGATTATAACAAAAATTATAATGTAAAAATACATCCAGAAACTTTACTAAAATTTCACCTAAATAAGAGCAAAGTAAATATCGTACGTTTTCCATTCGATTATGAGTTAGTTAGAAAACATAATCAAATACAACAAAGGCGATGGAAAATATAGATAAAGAAGACCTGGTCGAGCAAGAAAGAAACAAAATACCACATGAAAAAAAATGATTTTTAGTGAAAAATAAAAATATATTATAATGAAACTAATTGCACATAGAGGAAACACCAATGGTCCTGTAAAACATAAAGAAAATACAATTGATTATATTTTAGAAGCAATTAATGCCGGATTTGATTGTGAAATTGACATTTGGAAAATTGATAACCAGTTATATTTAGGTCACGATAACCCTGATCATTTAATAAATTATTCTTTTTTACAAAAGTACAACGACAAATTATGGGTGCATTGTAAAAATGTACAAGCTTTATCATTTTTAAAAGATAAATTTAATTGTTTTTATCATAATTATGACACATATACACTTACAAGTCGGGGATATATTTGGGGGAATATTAATAGTGACATAGATGAAAATATCATTGATGTTATGCCTGAATTAAGTACTAAACAAAATCGAGGTAAGGTTTGTATGGGAATTTGTTCTGATTATATTATTCAAACAAAAAATTCTATTGTATGATGAAAGTTTAATTAAAAATTTAATTTTAATTAAATCTAATATAAAATATATGACTGTAAAAGTACTAATATTTGATTGTGATGGTGTTTTATATGATTCTTGTGATATACATTACGAGGCGTTAAATCAAAGTTTAAAAGAATATGATTATGATCCAATTTCTGAAATTGATCATAGAGAAGTTTATAACGGATTGAGTACCAGAATCAAATTGCAAAAAATGAGTTGGATAAATCCATTATTACATGATAAAATTTATACTAGAAAACAAGAAATTACAAAAATATTATTTAACCAAATAAAAATTGACCAAAATCTTGTATCAATGTTACAAAAGATAAAAGCTTTAGGTTATAAAATACATTGTGCATCTAATTGTATTTCTGAAACCCTACATCTTATTTTAAAACAATTAGGTATTATTGATTTGTTTGATAGTGTTATGTCAAATCAAGATGTTACTAATCCGAAACCAAGTCCTGAAATTTATTTGAAATCTTTAATTAAAGAAAATGTTAGTCCAGATGAAGTTGTTATTTTCGAAGATTCGTTAACAGGTATTACATCTGCCATAAAATCTCATTGTAATGTATGTCATATTAAAAATAGTGATGATTTAACATTTGAAAAAATAATTCAAAGTATCAATTATTTCCAAGATAAAACTATAACATTAAAAAAAACCCCATTCAAAAATGATATTACCGTTGTTATACCTATGGCTGGTAATGGATCAAGGTTTTCCACAGCTGGATATACAAAACCAAAACCATTAATTAATGTAATTGATAGACCAATGATAGCTAAAGTAATACATAATATTGGCATAGATGCTAATTATATATTTATTGTTAAAAAAGATCACGTGATAACATATAACGTTGATTCTATTTTAAGATCAATAGTTCCTCATTGTCGTATTATTGAAATTTCAGAAACAACAGAAGGCGCTGCTTGTACCGTTTTATTATGCAAAGAGTTTATAAATGACTCACCCTTATTAATATCAAATTGCGATCAATATATAGAATGGGAAAATGATGCATTCACTGATTTGTTTTCTACATTTTTAATAAGAGACACGCATTTAGATGCCGTTATATCTAGTTTTACTGCAAATCATCCAAAATGGTCGTATGCCAAAGTAAATGATAAAAATTATGTAACTGAAGTTGCTGAAAAAACAGTTATTTCAAATAATGCTACAACTGGAATGTATCTATGGAGACACGGTACTGATTTTGTTAAATACGCTGAACAAATGATTTCTAAAAATATCCGAACAAATAACGAGTTTTATGTTTGTCCAGTATTTAACGAAGCTATCCTTGATAATAAATTAATAGGAATCTCACCGTGTAAAAAAATGCATAGTTTAGGCGTCCCTGAAGATCTTGAAATTTTTATAAAAAATATTATGTAAAATAATGCTAAACCATTCTTTATCATAAAATTCATCAAGAACTATTTTTCTTAAATCTTGATGAATTTTTAATTTACAGTTAAGTCATAAACGTCCAATATTTGCTTAGAATGTTAATGTTAAAATAAACCTGTATCTGGATAAGTTCCTGGTCAACCATCTAATTGACGTGTTTCTTGGACATCGAATTATGGAATGTCTACTTTATAATTTAGTCTGACATAGAATTCGTCAAAAACGCCTTTAATTAACACATATGATTTATTAACATTATGTATAAAAATATCTTGATCTGATTCTGAAACATTATTACAAAGATATGTTTTAAAATCTATTATAAGTTGTTTTGAATTTTCATAAGTCAAAAAATCATTATGTTCCGGTAACATCTTTTTTAACATATTACCTCCAAATAATAACCCCAGATAAAATTGATATGCTGATTCAAGAGAATATTTTCTACAATGATTTAAAAGTTCATCAAGAGTTTGTGTTGTGTCTATTTCTAACATACCAATATCTTTATACAACTTGGAATATAATTCAGTATCTTTTAATTGTAAAACAGTTTGTATTTCTTGTATACAAATTTTATTAAAGTTAACATACATTTCTCCTGCTAATTTATTCGTTCTAATCATTGACACAAATGGATGTCTATCAACTTGCGTATGAGAATCTTTTGTTTCAGCGTACAATCTATTTGTAAAAGACATCGACATATTATAATATTTTTATAAAATTAAATTTTAAAAATAGACTTACTTGATTTCATAATTACGTTTTATAATTTATAATTTTATTATTGATCTCTAGTATCTTTTCTACACACTGGACAAGTTACTCTTTCATTACACAACCAATGTTTAATACAATCTTTGTGGAAAATGTGATTGCATCCTAATCTAATTATAATGTTATCAGTTTTGTATTCATCCATACATATATTACATTCTTTTCCAATGTATTTCTCTTTATTATTTTCATTTATAGTTTCTGTAAATAATTTATTAAATTTATCTTCATCCAATGTAACTTTTACATCTTCCATATCATTTACATCAATATCTTGAAATAACACTCCAAATAAAGTAGATAAAATATCATTGTTCGACACATTTTGAATATTATTAGACATACCATTTTGAAGATTATTCGTGATATTCGATATATTATTTTGAATATTCGATATCATTTCATTTGTTAATGTATTATTTATCCTTGTTTCATCATTCATTTCTAAATATCTTCTTATACTATACATACGATTCACTATCTGTTGATTTAAATTTATTACTTCATTATAATCATCAAATCTCGATGATGTAAGAGGTCTCTGATTTATTGCATCCACCCACTCTTCATAAAGGTCATTGAAATCCATATATTAATTATGTTTTACTATTTTAAATTAATTTTTTTTTACTATCTTAATTCAAAACTATTTTAAATTAATTTTTTTTACTATCTTAAATTATTTTTTTAAATTTATCTTAATTAGTTATGTACCTTCGTAAAACAGAAGTAAGTTTTATATCTTGATCTAATTCTCCTGATAATGCTTTTTTAACAATAGATTCATTATATTGAGATATATATTGTTTTACAATAGCTTCATCCTCCAATTCCTTTTTAAGCAAGTCATCATAAATCTTCTTATTCAATGTATTTTCTTGTTGTGAAAAAGTACCACTTGCTGGTGGAATTTCTCTGTCTTTTCTATCAATGTTTTTTATTGGGTTTTTAAGAATCTTGTCGGTCTTGTTAATCTTGTCTTTTGGAATAATGATTTTACTATTTGGATTTTTAGACATTTTATAAGAATGTTTATAATCACTATAACCTGACCCCCAATAACCATTTTGATACAAATTATCACCAACTATCATTAATCCATTAAATGAACTAACTAATGCAAATGTATCAGATGTGTTATAACCATAAAATCCGTCTGTTGTTTTATGTACTAAACTTTTTTTACTAATATCATTTTCTTCACCTTTAGTATATTCAAACATCTTATTAAATTCATCCAATTTAAATTTTCTTTCTTCAAATTGATTGTATACTTTTACATCAATGTTATCATAATCCTCTTTACGCTGCAATCTTTCATAATTTTGATCTTGTTCTTCTAAATCAGTTTGTTTAACTGAATCACTTTGTTTAAATGATTTATTAAAATCATCTAAATCACTTTGTTCCTTAAATGTTTTATCTAATTTAACTTGTTTTCGGTTTTTAGAATTTTGGTTTTTAGAATTTTGGTTTTTATCATCCAATCTTCTAATCTTAGAAACACTTTCTCTTTTATCTTTAATATACCTATAAGATTCGTTTAATATTTTAAAATATTTCTCATATTTTTCTTTTTTCTTAGGATCAGTGTACTTGTCTGGATGATATTTTTTAACCTTTTCTCTAAAAGATTTTACAATATGAGAACTAGAATCTTCTCGTGTCACATCTAAAATGAAATAAGGATCATATGTTTTTCCATCAATTTCAATAACATCCATTATAATATAAAATTTATAATATAATGTTTTTAATAAAAATAAACGACATAAAATATATATGACAAAATTAACTAAGGAGTTTACAATACTCTTTAGCATACCACGCATTTAGACCAGTATATTCACATAATACGTGGAATAAAACACCAACTATAAATAAAGTTTGTATTTCTTTATATCCAAACAAATCAGGTATATATACATCAAGTTGTTTAAAAATATAAACCAACACAACCAATCCAATACCAACAACACTCGCTTCTAATAAGACTACATTTAATGTTTTAGATGACATTTATATTATAGATAAATAAAATAATAATAATATAAATAACTTTTTTTTACAAAGAAATTAATTTTTCAACAATGTACTTTTGGAAATTATCTTTAAAATTATCAGAAAAAGAAAAATGTTCAACACCTACTGATTTTCTTGTTACGATAATATCTTTAGAAAGACCTTCGTTAATTTTATCCTCATTACAGTTACATACACTTTGTTTAACTAATTTATGAAACAAATATTTTTTAATGACATTTCCAGTCAATAAGTTTTTATAATCACATTCAACTTTCTTATCAAGTTTTTGGTTTATATCAGATAACATATTTTCAATAGACATATTATCAATAGATTCAGCCATAGATAGGAAATCTTCAAAATTAACACATTTATAAAGTAAACTAATAGTATTACGTTTACAATCCATTTGTCTCCAAATAAGATAATTTAATACTTCATAATCTGTTTTAAATTCCACAAATTGACCAAAAAAATTAACATCTAAATCAATATTATGTTTTATTAAACATTTAGTAAAAAACACAGATACATAACTTGTAATTGAAGTTAACATCTTATTAATATTGCCATCGTATATATAATTACCTTGATCATTATAATTATAAACTAAATTGATTTCATTTTGGAAAGTATAAATTAAATGTGGGTCGTATTTTGCATATAGCATTTTACCAGCCTCAAACATCATATCTTGCAATTCATTTAATTGTTTTGTTTTTTTCTCAAATGTTTTTAGATCATTAATATACTTCATTAAAGATTTACATTTCAAAGAAATTACAAATGGTTGAAATCCGTGACACTTTCGATTGTTATAAGTAGTTACCAGTTTTCTCATTCTTAAATCCAAATTGCTATCAACATCATTTTTAATAGTGATTTTATAAAACATTTCTCTTAAATTATTTATTAAACTATTTGTATTTTCTTTATAAAACATTTTTACAATACATTAATAATTTTATTTTTTCATTTTTTTATAATTCGTATAATATATACAATGTTGAAAAAAATATCTAATAAAAAATCTACAAAACTAACAACAAGAATCAATCGTCGTTCTAACAAAACAAAAAACAAGCGTTCGGTACAAAAGCGACGTTCGGTACAAAAGCGACGTTCGGTACAAAAGCGACGTTCGGTACAAAAGCGACGTTCAGTGCAAAAACAGCGTTCGGTACAAAAGCGACGTTCAGTGCAAAAGCGACGTTCAGTGCAAAAACAGCGTTCAGTGCAAAAGCGACGTTCAGTACAAACTAAGCGGTCAGTGAACTTGTCAACGAAGAAAAAAACGTGTATGAAAAATAAAGTTGGTTTAGTTATGAAAGAATTCAAAGATAAAACATTACGATCGTCATCTGGACAATTAGTAACAAATCCCAAACAAGGAATTGCAATTGCGTTATCAGTAGCGAGGAAAACGTGTAAAATTTAATTTTACATTATTCTTAAAAACATATTAAAGATATTATTTCTACAATTTTAATTAAATCAAAAAATAATTAATATTGTCTATTAATAATGACAAGATATTGTACGTATATTTTCAAAAAGGGTGCAAAAAAAGGTCAAAATTGCAAAGAAGAGTGCCATTTAAAGACCAATTTTTGTAAAAAACATTATACAAATACAAATCTTGAACCAGATACCCAACAAGAATCGCAATCTAATATAAAAGAGAAATACCCTAATATAATTAGTATTAGTAAATTAGTTAATAAAAAAATTCAAGAAGAAACTATAAGAGATAAAATCTTTGAGTTACCTACTAATGAGATTAATAAATCTATTATATTTAAACATTATAACAATATGAAACGGACAGATCCTAATAGTACAGAGTATTATAAAAATCAAATATTCGTAGATTTGAGTTTATCATACCCTTGGTCAAAATATTATAATATAAATGACAATATAAAAAATCAAACAATCAATAGTTTTTTAACACGAATTCAAAGTAATCTAGATAAAGAAATATATGGAATGAGTAGTGTTAAAAACGAAATTATAAATATAGTCTGTAAATTTATTACAAACCCTTCAAGTAATAGAAATAATATAGCATTATGTGGTGCGGCTGGCGTTGGTAAAAGTAAGTTTATAAAAGTTTTATCAGATACATTAGGATTACCTATGAAAACAATATCTTTAGGAGGAGTTAAAGATTCATCTTTTTTTTTAGGTCACGGTTATGTATATGTAGAAAGTGGTCCAGGAAAAATACTTCAAAATGTCATAGATTCTAATATAAGCAATCCTATATTATATTTTGATGAATTGGATAAAGTAAGTGAAACAGACAATGGGAAAGATATTTTCTCATTCTTGTGTTATTTAACAGATCCTACACAAAATAAAAAATTTACAGATCACTACTTTTACGGAATGCAATTTGATCTATCTAAAGTATTCTACGTTTTCACCTTTAATGATATAAATAAAATAGATAAAATATTATTAGATCGCTTAAATATTATACAAGTAGCAACTCCTTGTGACGAAGATATAGTGTATATATTAGAAAACCATTGTATACCAGAAATCATTCAAAATATAGGTATTCAAAAAAATATAATTTTTAATAAATCTTGTATAAAAACAATAATAGATTACTGTAAACAATCTATAGACAATACTGTAACAAGTGGTGTTAGAGAATATTATAGAGTTATAGAAAAAATTTTACTAGAACTTAATAAAAGTATATTACTTAATATAGATCAATACCTCGCCGATCAAGATATCATCGTCGATGATAATCTTTTTGAAAAGTTGTTTTCTAAAATAAATGACCAATTCATCACGATCAATAATAAACACAAATATGAACATATGTATATGTAATTTAATTTACTCTTTTAGTATACCAGTATACCCATTTACTCATTGTATATTATTTATTATACCCATTTACCCATTACCTAATGATTTATAATGATTTATAATGATTTTCAAATTTATCTAATGATTTATAATGATTTTCAAATTTATCTAATGATTTATAATGATTTTCAAATTTATCTAATGATTTATAATGATTTTCAAATTTATCTAATGATTTATAATGATACCTATTCACCCATTACCTATTCACCCATTAATTATACCCATTTTATTATTGGTATATTTCTCGCTTTCAAATAATCATTACATAATACAAAATGATTATTTCCAACAAATGGTTTTCTGGATAAAGGTGATGGATGTGAATGTTCTAATATTAAATTGTTTTCACTGTTAATAAACTCTTTATATGATTTTGCATGCGCTCCCCATAACATAAATACAACATTGGAAGAATTCATTCCAATATATTTTATCAAATCTGTTGTAAAACTTTTCCAAATCTTTGCGTGAGATCCACTTTTATTCTCACGTACTGTAAGTGCTGTATTTATTAACAAAACTCCTTGTTCAGCCCAATCACTAAGATCTGTATCTATTCTCATTTTATCATAACATCTATGTAATTCTTTGAATACATTTCTCAATGATGGTGGAACTTTAAAACCCTTATTTACACTAAAACACAATCCATTCGCCTCGTCTTGATTAATATAAGGGTCTTGGCCAATTAAAACAACTCGTAAATCATCAAAACTGAAAAAAGTAAACGATCTAAAAATATCTTGTTGTTTTGGAAATAATTTATCAAGCAAAGCGTGTTTTTTTAAATCTTCTTCAATTTTACTTCCGTGAATTTTCCACAAACCACTTAATATATCACTCCAATAAGTACCTTGAATTAATGAATCCATTAATTCAAAATAATGTTTTTTTTTATTCATTTTTTTAGTCGCACCTTGTTACACCTTGTTACACCTTGTTACACCTTGTTACACCTAAAAATTGTTAGTCATCGATCATTAACTGGTTATAAACATTCATTCCATCTTCTTTTTCTAATTTTTCATCAAATGTTTTTTCAGATAATTTTAGTTGAACAATTTTCCAAATAGTACCAACTTTACCATCGTAATACCAAACTTTTACACATTCAATAATTGTTTTGAATGTTTTTCCTTTACACAATACATCTTCAATATTGTTTTCATCAATAGGAATTTTTTGTTTCTTTTCATCAAACACAAAACCTTCAAAATTTCCATTACGATCTCTTGTTAATTGTAATTTCATTAATTTTGGATAATTTCCGTTTTCACGTAAAATAGGTGAATAAACAAAATTTTCATTAGCAGTTTCTTTTTTTGAATCGAAAAGTGTAATATTATCTTTAACTAATTGTTTAATAATAGTATCTACATTTTCAATCCATTCTCTAAACTTTTGTGAAATTTCACTTTTAGAATTATTCAAAAAGCAATCTACATAATATTCAGAATATGTAGACCATTCTTTTACAACAGATTTTACACCAAAAGGTATATACATTGTAGATGTACATAATTGCAAAGGTTCCTTTTCATAAAAAAGTTTAATTGCTCTTCCTGATTTCCCAAGTTTTAATTTAGATACATCCAAGTTTTGTAATTCAGTAACAACCATATTAATTATACGAATAATCTTTTTACAATTCAATTTTTTAAAAATGACTTTTTATAAAAAATTGAAGACGATTTATAAATTAATAATTAATAATGACATATAAACAAACAGTTGAAGAAATGGATACAACTTCTGCAAAATTAACTTGTAAAGAATTAGAACAATTACATAAACAATACAAAGAAAATTTTGTAGAACCAGAATATTCTAGTTCAGAATTGGAACCAAATTCTGACGAAGACGAATCAGATTCTGAAAACCAAAAATTTTCATTAAAAAAAATACATTCACCAAAAAAGGAAAATACAATGTTGTATATGTTCAAGAAATATGAACAATTACAAAATGAAACCAATATGTATAAAAACAAATTATACAAAATACGTATGAAAATACATTCTCAAGAACAAAAAGAACACTATAAGAATCTTGAATTTTCAAATCTATTATTAGAAAAACAAACCTTGGAAATACAATTAGCTAACAAAAAACATACGAGTTTTAAATATTATACTTCATTTACATTAAACGTATTATTGTCAATAACCATTATTTTTTTATACTGTCAGTGATACTGTTCGTTCACAAAGGTGCATTTTATCCAAATGTATTTTCTTTAGAAACTGTTATGAATAACATATTTGTATCAATATCCTTTTGGTTTGCATAAATAGATGACAAATACATACTTGATGGTGGTAAACTATTATTTACAAATAAGAATACTGCATCTGATTGTTTTAAAACACCTATTTTTCTTCTTAAAATCATTAAAAATTGTCCTAGTGTAATCTCGCCGCCAACCAAAAATTTATTTTTTTGTAATTTTATATCACCACGAGCTCTTACTACTATAGGTATATAAGTTGGATATTTTTCCCTGATCAAATCTACTTCTTTACGAATAATTGTTTTTTCTTCGTCTGTAAATGTAGTTTTTGTAAAATCTATTTTACTATGTTTTTTTATATTTGATTGTTGTAATGTGATCATATTTAGATCAACTGTACCTACTGTACCTACTGTATTTATATTATCTGTACCTACTGTACCTACGGTATCTGTACCTACGGTATCTGTACCTACTGTATTTATATTATCTGTAGTATTAGTATCTGTACCTACGGTATCTGTAGTATCTATATTTGTTGACATTTCCTTATTATAAACAATAAAAAAATTATACAAAATATAACTATAATAATCGATACTTAACTTTAAACCACCATTGTTTTTTATTAGTCTATTATTTTTTATTAGACTATTATTTTTTTATTAGTATAATATAAATGTTAGGAAAACAATTAAAGAGCATAGATTTTAACGTAAATAATAACGGTGTTTACGTAAATTCACGTAAGACAAACGGAAAAGCAGGACTTTTATTGATATACGCAGATTGGTGCGGTTTTTGCCAGAGGTTTAAACCTACATTTACAGAAATAGCATCTATATTAGGAAATGATTTCCCGTGTACATCTATAGAAGACTCTGATTTAAAAGACGACAAATTAAGAACAGCTTTAGATTTTAAAGGGTATCCTACTATAAAGTTTTTTGATCAATCTGGTAAAATCATAGGTGAATATCAAGGTGATAGATCTAAGGGAGATCTTTTAAAACAAGTCTGTAAAACATATCATCATTGTGTTAGATATCATTAAAATACACGACTAAATTACATACGATTAGTTAAAATTTTATCATTAGTTAAAATTTTATCAATTTATCATTACTTTATCATCTTCTTGCGTTTTGTAAAATATATAAACAAAATAATAAAAATAACAGGTACAATGAATGGTTTGATATTGTAATAAAACAAAATTAATTTTTGTAATCGTTGTGATATCCAAGACATTTCAAAAAGATGAATACTTATTGTATCTGTATCTAACATACAATTTGTGTTACCCATATCACAAGGTTCAAAAACATTTGGTGGAAATAAAATTAATTCTGTATCATTTAAATTACGTGTATTCTTGAACCAATTATTAAAAGCAATTGGACCAGTCGTATTTTGTACTTGTAAAAAGTTGGAAGAATAATTTGTTTTTATAGTTGTAGATATTATATAATCAATAAATCTTTTCATACAAGGATTCCTTGGTGAACTTATCATAATAGCATTGTTCATTACTTTGTCATTTTGAACAAAAAAAAATGATTCTATTAAATTTGTATTACAACAAGATACACCTATTACGTGTTTATTTTTTTTTTCATATGTTTTTATAACTTTATTAATGTATTTTGAATAATCTAATGGTCGTAATACATATGCATCTACATCTGCATATATGCCACCGTACAAATAAATTAAAACATATCTTGCCAAATCTATCTTCATATGCATTATAGACATACTCTTATAAAGATCATAACAATCTTTTGAATATTCTAAACAAGCCTTTTCTAAACCAACATTGTCTAAACATTGATAATTCCAATCATGATTCATCATTTCCCAATTCTTGATGTTTATAACGAATTCTTTTCTAGTAATATTATCACGTCCTTGATACCAAACCTGATATAAATTCTTTGGAAACTTCTTCATATAAATAATCTTACAATAAATATTTTTTTTATTAAACAAATAAAATTCAATAACTATTTTTTTTATTAAACAAATAAAGTTCAATAAAAAAATAATATAAAATATAATATCATGAAGATTTTCGTTTATACATAAGTTTTTATTTATTTGATAAAATTAATAATGTTTATAATATCACAATATCTACTTTATCAAACGAAAATATGTAATTACGATAATATAACAACGTACGCTATAGGTTCTGGTGTAATTATATACGCGGCTATTTACTTGTATTTGCTTTTTAATAATACAGAATATCTTTCATTGTTTAACAAATTTACGATATACATTATCAGTATAGATCTTTTGTTATCAACGTTTTTTTATTTCAATACAGAAAAATCACATAAACAAAATTTTCAAAATCAATTTGATACTGATATCAATTCCGATTCTAACTCTGACGATGACGAATCAGAATTCGAAATAGAAACAGATGACATCTTTGATGAAAATAAAGAAGACTCGTTATCATACAATACAAATACAAATGTAGAATACGAAACAGAATATTTAGAAATGAAATTAGACAATAGTCAAGTTACAAATGAAGTTACAAATGAAGTTACAAATGAAGTTACAAATGAAGTTACAAATGAAGTTACAAATGAAGTTACAAATGAAGTTACAAATGAAGTTACAAATGAAATTACAAATGAAATTACAAATGAAGTTACAAATGAAATTACAGATGAAATTACAAATGAAGTTACAAATGAAGTTACAAATGAAGAAGTAAATAACAATCAAAATAATACAATAGAAAAAATAAATATTGAAAATGATAGATTAGAATTTGTAGCATTGGATAAAAGTGATTTTATAGATGAAACTATCGTAAAGAAAAAAAGAGGTAGAAAACCTAATAGTTTAAAATTAATGTAAACATCGTGTGTAGTTTAAACATATGTGTAATTTAAACAATATTTTACTATATCATATAATAATGTTGTATCCAAACGATTATAATTAATAATATCGGTTGTTGTATCAAATGATAATAGGGTATTTTGATCTTCTGAGTGATCGGATTTTATATAAACATTTTTTTCTATAATAGAACACATTGCATCTAAACCATTTTGGCAATTTGTATTGTAAATTGTATCGAGAAGGTGTTTTGATATATATTTCAATGAATAAGATTGTAATCCTGGTAACGTTTTTTTCACAATTTTTAATAAATCAACATATATAATATTGTTAAAAATTATTTCGTATCGTTTGTACAAGTCGGGATATCTTTTTAAGGATCGTTCTAAAATATATTTATCTGCATTGCTCCAATGGAATAAAATAAAATGTGTGGATTGCATTTTATCTTTAATCCTTTCTAAAAATGTTAAAAAATTTGTTAATAATATTCTTTCATCTATCAGTGAAAGTTTATCTGTAGTAAAATTTTTATAATCAAGAATATCTTTATCGATATAAGATAACCCAATCATAAATAACATTGATGTATCATACGAGTTTGGAAATTTTGAAAAATCATCATATATATCATTTACAAATTCTGCATCTATAAACATACTATTATGCAATATAGTATTTGTTTTCCAATCCAATCCAGATGATTCTTGAATGTTTTGTAAAAATCTTCTTCTTAAAACTGATTTTGGTATACAATTTATAAGTTTTAATGTACTTACATCACTTTCACTTTGTTTCTTACATTTCGTTTCTTTCGATGGTTTCAGAGTACATAATATATCAAAACAATTGGATTTAATACAATTTTTGTTTTTAGAACTAATATATTTTCTTCCAATTATACCCATATCTTTACTAATAAATGGTAATTCAGCGTATTTATACATTATTTTTTGCATATTTTTTTTAGAACACGAATCTAACAGTGCTATTTTTTTATCATTATATTTTATATTTTTATACAATATAAAAACTATACTAAACATATTATTATCTAAACACATATTAAAACGATCATTTAATATAGAATTATGAATAATAATATAATTATTCTTTGAATAATAATAAGAATTTCCTAAACTCCGAATCGTATTTACTGATTTTAAATTATAACTTTTTACAAAGTCATTTAAAACCATTTTTTTAAAAATTTTTGATCTTCTAATAATAAACTCCATATTGATATGATATATAGAAATCTTATTGTATTTTCATTTTTTTCTTTATTTGTGTAGGTTTTAATTAATATAATAAAATGTTTAAAAATGAATTGTTAATTGATGAAATTAAGGATCTTGAAAATAAAATATCATACGTATTTAAAACTGTATTTCTTTCATTTATAAAGAATAAAATGAAAATAACATCTTACCTATTTTTTATAAAGTTGACCAATTGTCTTCCAGCAGATTGTTACAGTGTACAAGAAAAAAATGTAAAAGTACGAGTACAAGAACAAGAACAAGTACGAGTACAAGAACGAGTACAAGAACAAGAACAATTCAAAATAAAAGAACAAGAACAAGAACGAGTACAAGAACAAGTACAAAGTGTAAAAGAACGAGTACAAGAACAAGTACAAAGTGTAAAAGAACAAGGTGTTAATTCAAAGGGTAGTGTTACGAGTAAAGCAACTTTTTATTTTAGAGTTGGAGAAAATGTACAAGGTTGTCCAGATGTCCAATCATTTAACGACGGTAATCGTTATGGTCCGTGTAGCGAAGGTGGTGAAAAAGGTGTAAAGTACACAGAAAATAGTAAATATTGGGTAGCAATTGCAAATGCTGGTTCAAGATGCGGAGACACGATTACTGTAAATTATGGTGGAAATAGTTTACAATTAAAAGTAATGGATGAGTGTCCTGCTTGTGCTATTGATAATCACGTGGATATGAGTTTAGAGGCATTAATTGAATTAACAGGATCGAAAGAGAATGCGTGTGCAATAAATACAGTATTGCCTATGATAACGTGGTATTAAAATTAATGTGGTATTAAATATACATTCCAAATGGTACTTCATCTGAAGTTGAATCTAAACACACACTATCAGTTAATAATGTATCAATATGTGTTTTTAAAATTTTTAGGGGTGATGTCTGTTGTTTATAGTAATTATATAATTCTTTGTATTTTAGTTTAACAATGTTATTTTCAGGATCAGTTAATAATAGTGTATTTACTCTTGATATAATTATTTCAAATTTTCTTTTTATATCTCTCATTCCTTGTTCAGATTTGGATGTTTCTACAATATATTTGATAGCATCATCTTCAAAAACGATATCATCTTGTGTAAAACTATATTGATTTAAAATAGAAGATATTAAATGTTTGTTAGTAATCTCCATTTTTTCATTTAGAGAATAGTTGTCTATACGAATTTTTAATAAACGATCAGCTAAAATAGGATCTATTTTAGATGCGTCATTATATGTAAATATAAAAAGTACTTTTGATAGATCGAATTCAATACCTGCAAAATATTTATCATAATTATACTTGTTATTTGAACTAGAATCAGTTAGGTGAATAAGAGTACCAATAATTTCTTTTCCTTGATGTGTCTCAGATACCTTATCCAGCTCGTCAAATAATATAATTGGGTTCATACATTTGGTTTCTCTTAAAATTTCTATAATTCTTCCTGGACAACTTCCTACATATGTAAATCCATGTCCTGATAACAATGAAGATTCAGATTCGCCACCTAAACTAATACTTCTATATGGTCTCCCTAATGCTTCTGATATACTTTTTACAAGCATCGTCTTACCTACACCCTTTGGTCCATATAAACCTATAGCATTAATAGCAAAATTTGGATTACGAATAATTTGGGTAGTAATATTTATAACTTGATCTTTTGCTCTTTCCAAAAAAGATAAACGTTTATCTAACGTAGTTCTCATACTTTTAATAATATGCTTGGATTCGTGTATATTACTGGATATTTCAGTTCCAATTGTTTTGTTAAAAGGTACGCTTAGTAAAACATCCATCCAGTTTTTATATTTAGAATATTCAGATGTATCATTGGATTCAAATGATTCCATTATTTGTAATCTTTTGTAAGCTATTACTTTGTTATCAAATGACATATCCGATTTTAAAATTTTTTCTTTATAATTATCAGTATATTTCAAATCATTAGATTTATCCAAGATCTCTTTTTCTAATCTGATTAACTCTATATCATTTGATTGTTTTATATTATCGTTTAATACTTTTAGACTATTACAATAATCAGATGTTAGTATTTCAGAATTAGAAAATTGATACATTTTTTCTAATAATTTTTGTTTTTGTTCAATGTTAACATCCATTTTTAATATATCAATTACACTTGGAATGTTTTCATTGTATCTTGTTTTAATTTGTTCCAATTCGTCATTTATTTGTTTAATATTTTCTATAGAAAAATTTTCTTCAAGTTTTTGTTTTTGTTCGTCTTTTGAAAAAGTTTGAAAAAAATTACCACTGTATATATTCGAAAGATTGTATAAATATTTATCATATTCATCTTTAAATACCATATCGTTATTATTTGATCGTTTATACTCTTTTTTTACAACACCTCGTATTGCATTTTCTATTACATTTGTTAAATAATTATCTACATCAGATGATGTTTCTTCAAATGAACTTTGATATGTATTTTCACATGTATTTTCAGATGCATTTTCATCTGTTGTAATAAACGATTTCGATTCAGAATTCTCATCAATATAATATTCATTTTTATGGTGTTCTTTATTTTTGTCTTCTTTATCTTTGTCTTCTTTATCTTTGTCTTCTTTATCTTTGTCTTCTTTATTTTTGTCTTCTTTATTTTTGTCTTCTTTATTTTTGTCTTCTTTATTTTCATATGATGATTTTTTTCTCTTTGTGTACACTTTTATAGACGAATATTCATTATCTAATTGAATATTATCATCATTTTCATCAGATTTTCTTTTTTGGCTTCTTGTAAAAACCATCGGGTGTTATATTATAAAAATAAAAATAAATCAGTTTTTTTACAAAGTGTGTTTATTTTTTTTAATCAAAATAATAATTATATAATAATGTCAGATTCATCTAATGCGGTATCAATAATTGGGTTTGTATTTTTTGCATTATCAGAATTATTACCTTTATTACCAATTCCAGCAAATGGATTTTTACATAGTTTATTTATCGGTTTGAAAAATAGCTTTGCAAAACAAACTAAAAATGTTGATTTAGAAATAGCTCAATCTTTAGTTAACACACGTCCTGAATTTGTAGAATTAGTAAATACAATTGAAGGCAATTCCAATTTAATAGATGCATTAAAAATGCTTACTAAAAGTCCAGAATTGGTTTCATTAGTTCAAAAAATTGCAGATGATAAGAATCTTCAATTAATAAATACATTATTAATTAATAATCCAGATATTAAGACAGAAACAAAACGTTCCATTTTTTCAAAATTAAGTGACATACATATAAATATTCAAACTACCACCAATCAATCTACTAATCAATATCAAAATTTAGAAGAAACGATAATTGAAAATTAAATTTATTTTAATATCATTTGTGTGTAATTCTTATCAAAATGTTTATTTAACAAATTAATTAAATCTTTTATCTTTTAAATTTTCAAAATGATTTTTTAAAGTATCCCATTTTCTTGACATATACTCTTCATTATTGATGGGTTTTAAAATATCATAAAACTTTTTAATATTATTATTTCCATTAATACGTAATTGTATTGCATTAGATGTTTTTATAGGATATTCTATTGTAAATGTGCCATTATATCCTAAATATACTAACTTTTTAAAATACCACTCGACTTGTTCACGCATTCCAGTAATTTGAACTCTTTCTTTATATTTTTTAATATAAACACATCCATCTCCATCAAACCAACCTCTTAGATAATTAATCATATTGGTTTTATCATTTATTATGGGTTCTTGAAAATTATGTGTTTTGTTTTTTATTAATCCGAAATTTTTAAAATTTTGTTCATATTTTGTAATTGAAAATTTAAAACACGAAGTTGATTGTTTTTCTCCATGTTCTGTTTTGTATCCACTCGTTTTTATTAAATGTATATTATCATTGTTCGTCCAAAAATATGAATATGCTTTAATCCTATCTATATCTTCATCAGCTAAACATAATGACAATGATGATGTACTATACTTATTTATATTGACTGTATCTACACCACCATCAGCCATACAAAATCCCATCCAATAATGAAGTTCTATTTCATATTCCTTATTAAATAATTTATCCCAGATAATATGTTTATTATTACAAGAGTCATATTCAAAAAATCTATTATTAGGAATTTCTTTAAATATTTTTTGACATATTTTTTGACTGTATCCATATTCTTTACGCAAATCTGCTTTTTTAATTTTATGAATTGTATACTTATCTATAATCTTTTGTTTTAACTCCTCTGATAAATCTGTAAAGTACATTTAAATTGTATTAAAACATTTTAAAAATCAATTATTTAGGAAGTTTCATAGATTTGTAATTCTTACCAAAATGTTTATTTAATAAGTTTATGTTTTTTTGAGAATTTACCCATTTAAATCCAGCATCAGCTGACCAAATAAGCCAAGATATGATACCTCTTCTATTATGCCAAGAACTATCTTTAGGTCTTCCGGCAAGTTTCCATTTCTTATAAGTGGGATAACTTGTAATAATATGTCTTGCAAACCACGCTCTCATATATTTCAAATCTTCAATTGGAATACTTTCCTTTGTTGCAAGTTGCTTTGCACGTTTCCACCCAGTTTCTACACCACCTTTAAAACCTAATTTTTTCAATTTAAAAGAATATAATGCTGTTTTCTTTACATTTGTTGGTACAGGTATCATTACACTACTTCTTTTACCATAATATTGTGCTTTACCACCAGTTGCTCCTCCAAATGTAATATTTTTTGTCCCCTTTACTTTACTTTTATCAAGTTTGGCTTTAGAAATACTTTTTTTAGAAATTTCTTTATATGTCCTAGGTGTCTTGGATGTAATCCTTTTACTTGGTCTACACAAAGGATATTTACTTTTAGAAGAATATTTATTTTTAGATGTACTCTTTCTTCCACAAGATTTATATCCTATTACTTTGCCTTTTGAATTTTTAATAGGTCTATTTAAATCAACCCATTTTTCTTTATACCATCTTTTTAACCCAGGTGATTTCACAGATGGTTTTTTCCCCTTGTATTTGCCACCTAAACGTTTGTATTCTTTTACAATCCAACTAGATTTATATATACCAGTTTTAGACTCAAATTTTTTATCAGCCATTCGTTTTACTTTATTATACAACTCTTTATCCGCTATCATCAACATCTTATATTATATTAATAAAATATAATAAAATAAGAATTATCATTAATTAGTTAATTTGAGAATATATTAATTACATTATCATTAATCATATCAAAATACAAATCCAATATATCGTTTAATATATCTACACCTTCTTTTGTTGTATCTTTTGTTGTATCTTTTGTTGTATCTTTTGTTGTATCTTTTGTTGTATCTTCTTTACGAGAATTGTAAGAATTACGAGAATAAGAATTGTAAGAATTACGAGAATAAGAATTGTAAGAATTACGAGAATAAGAATTACGAGAATAAGAATTATTTTCAAATGAAATCTTTTTGTTTAAATTCTGATAACTGTTTAGACTATTATATTCATTTTCTGATGGTTTTTGAATTACTTGCAGTCGTTCTGGAATATATGTTTTTATATAACATTCTTTATCTGTGCTAAAATATACAACTTCTCGCATACGACAATCTTCTGGTGTATCTTGATTATCACTACTAAATGATAAATTAGTGTTTTCAGGGTTATTTTCAAACGACTGTGAATTTTTTTTTCTTTTAAGAAAATCAAACATACTTTTTATGTTACATATAAAATAAAATTCATTTTTTATTTCTTATGGTTACATATAAATAAAAATCATTTTTTATTTCTTATGTATATACAAGATGTCTAAACGTTTGTTAAGAAAATTATTAAGTAAAGAATCTGATAAAACATCCACATCAAATGTTTCTGACGACATTCAAAATCTAAAATATGCACAATATTATAGTACAGATAAATCTAGAAATGTCATAACTAAAATTCCAAGTAAAATGTCTATCTACAAACCTACATCAATATCAAATATGTCAAATACATTTTCTGATGATCTGTCTGATATTGATTCGAAATTACTAACACATATAAATAGTAAAGATAAACCAAATAGTAAAGATAAACCAAATAGTAAAGATAAACCAGTAACATATTACAGTACAGATAAACAAAAATATACTACAACATTTATACCACGTAAAGTAGATGTCATTAATGATCTATCTGATTTATCAACTAAGTCTATCATTGATCTCTACGACGAATTACAAAACGACGAATCTGATGGTTTAGATTCCAGTACATTTTTATATGATGGTGATAGAAAAAAGTCTTATAGATACTCTGATGAGATTAGTAAAAGTTCTGATAAAGATTCATATATATCAGAACCATCAAGTATATATTCTCAAGACTTGTCTAATAAATCATCATACAATTCCGATTCGGATACATCCTATGATTCTTTTTACGATGATTCAGCTTTTTATAATAATTCAGTAAGACAAAAGGATAATTATTTTGATACCCGTGTTAAAAAATATGATCTTGAAGATTTACTTGATTTATAGATAATCGTATTTTTTATAATTGATCGCGTTTTTTGTAATGTTGTAAAATCCAACTTCTATTATGTAAACACCATTTTTTAAGGTTTTTATCTAATTTACATAATCTTTTGAAATCTCCAAATGACAATTTTTTTATTAGTATTTTCATATTCTGATCTGATATTAAACTACTACTACCACCTGTCTGTAACTCGTTTTTTTTGAAATCGTTAAAATCAATTGAGAAATCACTTGTTGGTATTTCTGGTAATACAAATTTATTTCGTTCCTTCTGTTTTTCTTTCTGTTGTTGTTCAATCATTTGTAACATTTTTTCAAATTCAGGTGAATTGCGTATTTTCCCCTTTAATTTTTCCAACTCTTCTCCTGTAACAACCTTGGGCGGGTACATTTTTATACGTTCGTCTTCTCTAATCTGATCTGTTATTCTTTTTACGATTATTTTTTTCTCTTCAGGTAATGATTTAATATAAGAAATTTCTTCAGGTGATAATCTGGATCTAAAATTTATATTTCTAATATACTTTATATCTTTATCATCTTTTTCTTTCAATTCCTTGTACTTTTCATGTAATCTTTTCCATCTTTCCATCATTTTTTATTATAATTATATAAATTATAATAAATTTTGTAATAAATTTTGTAATAAATTTTGTAGTAAATTGTCATTATTTAAACTTTACTCTTTTTAGAATTTTGATATTTCAACTCAAAACATTTATTATCCGAAACAACCAATGTAAATTTTTTATGGAATATTGGTAGTTTATCTTTATTATACATAATAGGGTATTCATCTAATATATTATTATCTAAACATTCTTTAATACCTACTCTCCATCTAGCATTTTTTTTATATGGTAAACAATTAAATGCATTCGTATTGTGTTTATTTTTTGACTCGGAACAAAATTCTCTTGACATTTTTAATTTCAAACTATAATAATTATCATTAAATCTATAAATATGTGATTCGTGAGGTTCATAATATTCGTGTTGTGTCTCATCATCTTTTTCATAATCATTTGGTATTACTGTTAAATTTATAGTATACACTTCACCAGGTTCAAATTCAAAACATATATTTTCAGGAACTGCCAAATTATCATCATCATCATAATACTTTTGATAATTTGTTATAATATATTTTGAATCATCTGTTACTAACTGACCATCAATATGTTGATAACTAATTGAATTCTCAACTGGGAAACACCCCGTTTCAGTACATTTACTTTCTATCATTATCTTTACATCGTCATTTAAACCACCTGGAATTAACATTTTAGGAATCGATAAAGACAACTCGTTTAACAAATTAAGATATTTATTATAGTCTTGGTCAGAACTATTTTCTTGTGAATTGTTGTCTTGGTTTCCTTGTGAATTATAAATAATTGTTTCTCCCAATACTGCAATACATCCACCAATATTCACACCAAGTTCTATTTTCACAACATCTCCATTTTTGATAATATTATAATCATCACGACCTTCTCCATATATATAATTACCAACACAATCATTCAAACTTATACTAGTGGGGAATGCTATATTTTTATCTTCGCGTTTGTATATTTTACTACATTCTTCTAATATACGTCGATCACTATATTCATTTAAGAGATTTGTTTCTAACATTTCATTATTAGATATTTTAAAAACTATTTCTCTAAAAACAATACCACATATTTTTGCAGAAGAGTTATATTTAGTCAAATCTTCTTCTGAAATCATTATATTATTCTTTGTTAAATAATATTACAATTAAAAACGAAAAGATTTTTTTATTTACATCTTTATTTTTTTAAACCATTTTTTAATATCTCCTATATTTAACCAAACTGATTCTGTAGAACGTTTTACTATTTCTTCACTATTAAAGTTTTCCGATACTATTAAATTATTTATTATAGTATTTTCTATATTATCATTTGTAATTTCATTTGATAAATTATCCAATAAATAGTCTTTATCAAGACCAAGGTCAAGATCTTTATCAACAAAATCAAGCAATATATTTTTTATCCTTTTAATTTTATCTCTTTTCGAAACGTGTGGATCCTTATTAATATTAATAATAGTTTGTTTAGCGTTTTCATCTCCAACTATATTTTTTCCTATTGATTTTTTCAACATAAACATTTTGTCTTTTACATCATTCGTTTCTTGATTATACTTAACTTCAGAACTAAGCTTTTTATCTTTACCTGACAAGAATAGATCTACATCTGAATAATATTTAGTTTTCAAGACAGGTATATTTATTTGTTTGTTTACAGGTATTTTTTTAGTAGGAAGCGTTTGTCCAAAATTCGTCAATACACCAGTTGACATATCATTCGAATCAACAGTTATTCCTAAGAATTTCATTTTTGGAGAAATATCCTGTTTATTAAAATCATTCAACAAATCTATCATCTTTTCAATATTTATAACTTTATCCTTTAATACAAAATCATTAAATAAAACAGAAGGAGTTTTATCTAATATCCCAGTTTCTTTAACTGGTATAATTAAACCACGTTTTGTAACCAAAAAATTTATTTTGTTAAATGGATTAACTAATTGTACTAAAATTTTATTATTTCCACTTGATCTTTCTATAATATATTTTGCGTCATACAATTCTTCATATGGATATTTGTCAGGGAATTTATTTTCTTTTACACAAGATGTTTTGTAATAATCAACAAAAAAGTTAACAATATTGGTATGTGGTGTTTTTAAAGTATCGTATTTAAAAGCAAAATCAACAATAGGTGTTGTCTCTGAAATTTGCATTTTTTCGGATTTTTTATTCCAGATAGCAGAAGAATTCCTGACAATTAATTCAAATGCATTTTGTTTTTTAATAAGAAGTATAAATGGTTTTGATAAATCATATTTAATATTCAAATTACAAACAAGTCTCATATCTTTATAAACGAAAGTTGTTTTAGATAACTTTTCTACATAAGGAATATCCAATATTAATACATTACATTCTAATGCTATTTGTACTAAATCAATAATATCACTCCAATCAACTGCAGTTTCACTATTTAATACATTTAAATATTCTTGCAAGTTACCATATCGTAAACTAATATTACCATTATTCAGTTTTAAAAATTGATTTGGATGATTTATTAAAAATTTTGATAAAAATCGTTTCAATGAATATGTTGTGTCAATCTTTAGTTCAGAACGATTGCTTATAGATTCTATAATACAATTAAGAAAAGACAATTGATTTTGATTAACACCCCATCTTAAAAATGCTCCTGATTTGTCAGATACTATTTCGTTAAATAATTCATTAAGACCTGGTTGAAGTATACCCTGACGTTTATGACCTAATAATTTATCTGTTGTTATAATATGTTGTTTTATTATAGAAGCTTTATCTTGTTTTATAACTCTATGAGTAACTGGCTTATTTTCAAAACAACAAGGATAAGATTTTATATTATAACCAAACGTGTGTTCCTTTGAGTGATGTTGACATTGTTCATTAATATTATCCTTTGTTGCTTTATGTAAATTAGGTATAAATAAACACGTATTCTTATTAGGTTTAGAAATCAATTGATATAGGGGTACTTCTGTTAACCATATAGATTCATTTTTGTTATTTGTTTCATCTCGTTGTATTCGATCAATTAAATCTTGATTATGAATATGAACTAATGGAAATTCTGTAGTTTTTGTTGGATCTAAATAAAAATATCTTGAATGTGATAAATCTATATTTTCTAAATTTTCAGATGTAATTTTAATAACAAATGTCGTAAATGTTTTTCCAGTCGGATTTTCAATTATATCAACTGTATAATTAGAAGGTTGAACTTTTATTTCTAATATTTCAGAACTAATAATACTTTCCATTCCTTTACCAATATTTTTAAAACAACACGGTATACCATCTTTTGTAAAACCTGGATATTTATGTTCACCTGTACCTTCACATACATACTTATTATCTTTATATACCAATACTAGTTCAGAATCTGTTATTTCTGTTTCATTATCAATCTTTGGCTGACGATTTTTTTGACAAGTAATAGAAGATGCTTTTCCACCTGCTTCTCTTATTTTTTTAACATTTTGTTTTCGTTCTTTTAATACAACTTCTTCTTCTTCTGATTCATCATCTTCGTATATATTTTTCTTTAATTCTAATTTTTCAGACATTTGAGATAATACTATTATCTCATCTACTATAATTTGCAATTGTACAAAATGATTAGATCCATATATAACAATTGTACTCGAATTTAATTTATAAGGATTATCACGAATATTCACAGTTATACCTAATCTTTCACTCTCAATATCAGTTTCAGAATCACGTCTGCCAAAACGTTTATAATACATAGATATGATATCTTTTATATCTTTTCCATCAAAAATTCTAGATCCTTCATATTTGGTTAACATTTTTTTAAATTTAGCCTTGTTTATTTTTTTATCAGTTTCTAGTAATGAACTTATAGATACTAATCCCCAATTCATATCTTCGCAACGCATAAGTCTTTTAGATTGAGTAAAGACACCATATAAACTATTTAATGTTTCAACTAAATTATCAATACTTTCACACAATTTATCTTTTATACTTTCAAAAGATCTTTGATCATCTTCTTCTTCGAAATTTATTTTAACATTCATTACACCGTTTTCATTAAGCAAAACTGTCATATAACTATTTTGTGGTTTTGAAGTTTTAAGATCTATTTTACATTTAAACATCAAACCACGTACTTTTTTATAAGTTTCTTTTTTTAATTTTTTCTTTTCATTTAAAATCCATGATCGTATTGTACTTTCATTTAATGTATTGACTAGACGATTATATATTTTAATTTTTGGATCTTTTCTAGGACTATCATTAAATATAACTAATGGAATTTCATCTGATAATTCTATAAGATTAAATATTTGTAACAATTTTATAAACTTTCCAGATATAGAACTATCGTGATCTTTACTTGCAAAAGTAAAATTAATTGTAGTGTAAATAAAATTACTTTCATTTGCTTTATAATAATCACCTGATTTATAAGAATAAACTTGTTTATAAAAATCGGTTAATAAATCTTTTTCTCGTTTGTATTTTTGTACTTGTGTATCATATTCGTTTTTTATTGCATTAAAAAAATTTTTTATATCTTTCATTATATTAGAACTTTCATCGGAACTAATTATAGGCGATTCAGATGATTTGTTAAAATTAAATATTTTCATTTTAATAATCATATGAAAATCATCTTGTGTAAGATCTGTAAATTCTTCTGATAATTTTTCATACAACTCATATATCACGTCATTATCATTTTTAAAATCCATATATAATTTATATGGTTCTAAATCAAAATCGTAATATTTCTGTTTTTCAACAATAATATCAAATATTGATGTAACATAAACAATAGGTTTTTTTGGTATAGAAGAATAATTCAATGACAGATTACTATTATCCATTATTTTAGAGTCATCTATTTGTAATCGAACCAAGTTTGGATAATACATTATTGTTTCTTTATAAAAATCATCAGTATTTACAAAAATTTTTGTTTTTATATCAGATATTGAGTCATCAATTAATATACCATATTTTTTACCACCTTCATTTAATACTTTTTGATGAACTTTATCAATTATAGTTACACCCAATGACATTTGCTTACAATTTATAAAGAAATAAACTTTTTTATAATTACCTATTGTATAAAAAGTCTTCTTTTAATATCTTTTTTAACTAATTCACAAATCTTATAAAATTCTCGTGTTATATCATCGACTTGTTCTAGATTTTTAAAACCTGTAGCTATAACATTTCCACTTTGAAATACCAAAAATGTAATATTAATACATGTACATTTATTTGTACACGGACAAATACCTGATGATTTACATTTCGACTCATATAAAGGTATTTTATATACAATTTTTATACCAGAATACGATTCTGGTTTGTATTTACAAATAAAATTCATAGAAATCAATCTCTCATAAAATCTTTGTCTATTGATTGTATAATTGATGTTAAAATAAACATTCATACAATTTACATTCAAATCAATTTGATCATCTTCTAGAGTTTCAAATATTTCTTGTTTTTTATTCGTAAATGGATTACAATCATAATCTATTTCCATAATGTCATCAAATTGTGATGTATCTATAATATTTTCCTTATTAATATAATAAGCTACTTCACCTATAATAGATTCATTATTATAATAAATCAAACCATTGTCCGAATCGAAGTAAATATTATTATTTCTTTTATAAAATTTGTGTCTATTTTTCATTAATTCGATTTTGGTATGACCAATACAATCACCATCAAAATTACTAATAAAACGTCTTCTCTGAGTTTCCATTTTTTCAGTTATAAACTGATTTGTTTTATTATCTATGATATAATCTTTATTATTGATTACATATCCTTTCATATCCATATCTTTACAATAACCAATAATCTGATTAGATGAATATGAATACACTAATTTATCTTTATCAAGTAAAACACCATTAATATCTTTTGTAAGTAGAATTATATCTTTTTTATCAATTAATGTCTTGAGTTTCTCATATATTTTTCTTGTTACAATTCTACCCTCGCAAATAGTTTTACAACCAGTTAAATGTAAACTTCCATTCGCAAATAATTTTACATTCACATTATTATCATTATTATTTACAATTATAGATATTTGATTATAAAATAACTTTTGATTAATCTTATTTACATCCTTTGTCTTGGCTTTTTTATAAATAGTAGTTGAATATTTCCCTTTCATAATACTCAATCCTGCATAATTATATTTAATACCGATAATATCATTGTCTATATCTAAATATTTACCAATATTAGTTAAATTTAACTGACAATCGTGTAATTTAGTAGATAAAGTGATAGTTGATATTTTAACATCCATATTAATTTATCTATTTTTTATTTCATATTCAATTTTCTTAAGTTTTATTAATTTAGTTTTTATTTAGTAATATTATAAATGACGATACGCGAATTGATTATATTAACATTATCTTTATTCTTCTTGTATTATATTATAACAAAAGGTCGTGAAACACTTGATGCGGTAATAGTCACAAATGCATTTTCTGATTTAAGATGTGTTTCTGATAAAGAAAATAATACTTTACCTATAATTAGAGTTATAGATAATAAAACATTTCAATGTCTAAGTAAAAATAAAGACGATACCACAAATTGCATGATTAAAGATGATTTCAAAATACCAAATAATATATCTTGTAATTTTGTAAATCAATATTTATCTAAAGACGGTGTAAGAAACAAAACATTACCAACTAGAGGCGTTTTTGACACATTAGAAAGTACCGTCAATTACAATTTATTAACTTGTACACAAGATGGACTAAAAGATCCAAATCATTGGTGTGGTAAATTATATAAAACAGTTCTTGATGAAAAATGCCCTTCTACCGAAGGTAAATTCGGTGTTTGGGCAAATCCTTGTAAACAAATGCCAGAATTTGTATCAAGACAACCTGTTGGTTCAAATACAACAATTGTTACAAGAGATGATATCATAAATGCCAGAAATGAATCTAAATTATTAACTGATATAACTAGAAATCCAGCTTTATGTGGAGGTGTTCGCCCTTGTAAAAATCAATTAACAACTAAAAATTGTATTTTAACAAATCACAATAATGGAAATATTAGTTTAGTTGATAAACGTACAAATCAAATAATATGGCAATCAAATACAACCAATATAGGTGAAAAACCATATACAATGTCTATTACTAATAATGGCAACTTAGTCTTGATTGACAAAAATAATCAGAAAATATGGGAGTCTGGATCATCTGATATTAACATTAATAAACTATATAAAGCAAATCTTTTAGAAAAAAATAACAAATGTAGCTTAGAAATCTCAAATAAAGACAATAAAGTTATCTGGACATCGCCTTTATAATTATTTCAAAAAACAATATGTATTTCAAAAAATAATATGTATCTCAAAAAACAATATGTATTTCAAAAAATAATATGTATCTCAAAAAATAATATGTATCTCAAAAAACAATATGTATTTCAAAAAATAATATGTATATTAATATTATATATATTAATATTATATAATGGATCCTGTGATTATTATATTTTGCATTTTGTTATTTACTTTAACTGGAGTGACAATTTATTTTATACAGACTAGAGTAACAACTGAAACACCAACAACAACTATACCACCAACAACTGAAACAACAACTATACCACCAACAACAACTGAAACAACAACTATACCGCCAACAACAACTACAGCGCCAACAACAACTGCAGCACCAACAACAACTATACCGCCAACAACAACTACAGCGCCAACAACAACTGCAGCACCAACAACAACTATACCGCCAACAACAACTGCAGCGCCAACAACAACTACAGCGCCAACAACAACTACAGCGCCAACAACAACTATACCGCCAACAACAACTGCAGCACCAACAACAACTACAGCGCCAACAACAACTACAGCGCCAACAACAACTACAGCGCCAACAACAACTATACCACCAACAACAACTGCAGCACCAACAACAACTACAGCGCCAACAACAACTGCAGCACCAACAACAACTACAGCGCCAACAACAACTATAGTGCCATTACCTGTAAATTATGGAGATATTATTTATTGTAATGCTTATAATCCTAAAGGTGAAGGTGCCATATATAGATATGATGGTAATAATACTATAAGTTACTATCCTAGTCGTGATATAGTAGCTTCTTGGGATCCAAATTGGGAATCTAAAATTAAAAATATTAATTGTACAGGATATACATTAAATACTGTTGACATTGTATTAAAACCATCATAGATGCTGATATGACAATTATTTTACGAAATCTTGTCTAAAGAAAAATTTTCAATTTCAATATGCTTTTTCATTATCATATTTAAATAATAAATACCTATACTTGACAATACATGCCAAATAGCGTGCAACTGTAAAGACTGCACATATTTACAAAACATATTTTCAATCCCCCATAAAAACAGACTTGAACTATACAAATATATACTATTTTGAATAATATTTTTCAAATCAGTTTTCATTGTTAAATATATTTTTAATAATTTTTGAGAATTTTGTAGTAAAATAGAATCTCTTAAATAATTATGATTCGTTTGTGTTCTATTTAAATCTATAAAACTTGTCATCATTATTCTTTGTTTGTACATTTGTTTTTGACGTTTAATGTAATCATTATTTATGTAAATTTTAGAATATATTATATGATTTAATTTTTTTGATAAATTGTACAATATATACAATAGTGACAACTCTGAAATCTTTAAAGCAATATGAAAGATTACAATCTGTAATCGTGGATGAATAAAGTAACTTAATATAATAAGAGGTAAGGATTTGTTTGTTATAACAAGTCCCTTGTTCAAATAATCATAAGACGTTTTGGAAATTGCCATTTGTGTTGTTTTCAATGACATTAATAATATTACATATTCATTAGCCAATAATATCATAGGTAATTCATCTAACAATTGAAATGGATAAAATAATGTAGAGTGAAACAACATTGTACCTATACCAACAATAAATAATAATATAGTAATTCTTAAAAAATTAATTGTATATTTAGATTCGTAAATAAATGTTTTATAATTATAGTAAAATACCAAACTAGATAGTAAAATACAAATGCCAGTTAAAGTATTCCAATACTCTGCAAAATATGTAGATAACAAATGATTTGATTCACACCAATCAATTGTACTTTTAAACCCATCACCTTGATCATTATACAACTTAAAGGAAAAAATTCCTAAAATAACTATTGAAAATCCAATTCCATATAACATCTTATATGCCAAGAAATATATCTTTTTTTCATTTTTTTATAGTAACCTAGTAAAACTACAAAATTACATTAAAAAATGACAATTAAAAATACATTTATTGTCATTTTTTTGATTAAAATTTTTTTAAATATGTATATTATATACATAATAATGTCTCATTTTTCGTTCACGAGATCTAGTTATGACAGATGTGCTTTAGAAAAAAAAGATGAAGAAAGTTCTGCTCCATTCAAATGGATGACTGATGTTAATGTATCTGAATCAAAAGATGTATGTTTTGAAAGTACATCACCATTTATGCAAAACCCATTCAAAAGTATTCCAAGTTCAGTCGTTGATATAGAAAGCGATCTTAAAGGTCATAAATTCGATATTTCAAAATGTCCAACACACAAATACAATCCAGAACAATCTGAAAAGATTGATTTTAAACTCAATGAATGTAAAGAAAATCGTCTAGTACCAGAATATACAAGAACAAAAAGACCTTGTAATATACTTAGTGGTGTTTATATTGATCGTTTCCAACCATTTAATGAAGATTACAAAAACATAGTACACGATAATTCTTATATAGGTGTAAATACAAGATTGCAAGTAAAAGATACATTCAAAGAAAAAAAATCAAATGAATACAAAAATCCATCGAATTTTACATTTGATTTAAAATCACATTGTTCTGTAAATAATTTTGGATGCGTAAATCTAAAACAACAAAACTTATAAATATAATCTTAACTAAATAATTATTCACAAAAAATAATTATTCACATTATTCACTAAAAATGATTATTCAAAACATATTACAATCTATCAAATAGTTTTTTATAATTTATATTATTTTTTTCTTCGTATACATTTTTTTCAAATACATCCAAATCGTGAATGTAATTCACTTCTGTATCAACTATATTATCCACGTCTGCAGAATCACACGTTTCAACTGTGTTGGGGCTTTCGTTTATTTCATCTTTTGGAGATATTTCTATATTCTCTTTTTTATTATCTTTTTTAAAAACTTTGGCTAAATTTTTTACATCCAATTTAGTTTTTTTGTATATATCTCGTTTTTCATCAAATACGTTATTGTATAAATAATAAAATAAACCAACAACTCCTAATACTGTAACACTAGCTGTGGTTTTTGCTATACCTTTTATAAATGAAGTTCTTAATAATTCGGTTGTGGGATACATCCTTTTATATTTATTAATAGAAAAATATAGTTATTTTTAAACACACTTGTGGAAAACAATAATACTTTTTATATTTTTATATATTAGGGAATGAGTAATCTAGCAGAATCTTTTAAACAAATTTTTATTTCACAAAAAAATTCTGGTTATCTGTTTGAACTTATAACAACAAAAATACTAAATGCCTATCCTAACTTAAGAACCATTTTCTTTAATCACCTAAATTCATATAAGGAAAATATGAATGATCTACAACAACTAATCTTCAAAGATTATTTTAACACAATTTATAATAAATCTTTATCATCTGGAAATGCAGATTTAGAAGATATTTTAATACAATTAAATCAAATAACAGTATCAAAATTTGAATATATTCTTTTGCACGATCTAAAAAAAAAATATACATCTCAATCTCAACAACAAGAAAATCAACAAGAAGAAATTCAACAACACCACCAACGCCAACTTCAACAACAACTTCAACAACAACTTCAACAACAACTTCAACAACAGCAACAACAACAGCAACAACAACAGCAACAACAGCAACAACAACAGCAGCAACAGCAACAACAGCAACAACAACAGCAGCAACAACAGCAACAACAACAGCAGCAACAACAGCAACAACAACAGCAGCAACAAAATATATCTAAACCTGTTATTATTGAAAAAAAATCACAACAACAAGTAGATAAAGGTAAGCAAAACTCTCGAGATGAGTCAGGGTTATATGGGATGGATGATGTATCTGATTATTATAAAATATATTATAAAGAATTGTTTTCAGAAAACGCTATATATGAAAATGGTACATATACGTTCCACGTTTCTTTAAATAATATAAAAACAGTAAATTTAGATAAAGTGAAAATAAAGTGTAATATGTACAATATATCAGAAAACAATAACAAATTTTATTTAATCGAACAAAATAAAAAAACTCTTGTTACGATACCAATTGGTTATTACGAAATTGATTTTCTATTAAAAGTTATATCAGAATGTATGAATAACGTGTCTATAAATAAAAACAAGGATTATTTTTACAAAGTTTATAATGACGAAATAAAGAACAAAGTATGTTTTTGTTGCGAAGTTATAGATCTAGAACGTTTAACAAGACCAATAAATTTTAATTTATCTTTTTTACATACAAAAGACGAAGTCGCATTATATGATATGCTAGGGTTCGTTAAAACAGATTATCTTAATAATAATTTTTACATAGCTGATAAACCATCGTGTTTAAATCTATACGATGAATTATATATAAAAATATTTATTAATAAAATTGAACTTGAGAAATGTAATACGTCAAAAAAGGACTTTTGTTATTTCGAATCATTTGATGTAGATGTATCAAAATATTTTGGGAAAACATATATCGTAGAACTACCCAACTCACAATATTATATAAATAATGATGTAAATATGAATACATTGTCTATAAAAGTTTATAATTCATACGATTCATGTATTCGATCACCGATGTGGTTTAAAATGAATTTTACATTTGAATATACATAGAATTTTTACTTTTATTTTTAATAAAACGAATAAAAGTAAAATAAATATATTGCCTATATATTAATGAATACGTTAAATAAAATAAACGGAATAATTTTTTCAGAAACCTTTCCTAAACAAGATTATGAAGTGAGAAATGATTCTGAAACTTGTTGTTGTGTTTGTTTTAGCGAAAAAGATTACATTTATAAATTTTTAACAAATGATATATTATCATTAAATGATATAGAAAATAGTTTTTTTGAAAATGAAAAAATTCCAGACGACTTGATAGTTAAAAGTGTTTGTGGTATACATTATATATGCATTTCTTGCATCAGACGATTAATTAATAATTATGAAAACCATCCTATAAATGAAACTTCTTCTCATTTTTCTTGTCCATATCCCTTTAAAGAATGTGTAACATCAATTGGATTTAAAAATATTTTTGATCATCATTTAATAAAAAAAATATGTAATGAACAAGAATGGTATAATTATGTCTCTCATTCTAATAATTTCGCCTTTCCTGGTTTTAGTATTATAAAATGCCCTATCAGATATCGTTCTAGAAATTATGGATTAGAAGATACATTATGTAATACAGAAATTCTTTTAGAAAACGAGTCAATTCAAAATACTCCTATAGGTGATTTGATTATTGATTGTACACAAAATCCAGAATGTCTAAGACGTTTTTGTTTTAATTGTAAACAAATGATGTCATATTATCAAAGTGATTGTTATGATTGTAAAACAAAGTATGAAAATGAAAATCCACTTGTATTAAATTACTATTATAATAAACCAGTCGCGTTATCAGATGTTGGGTGTAATTCTGAAAATGTTTCAACAATAAATTATGAAGAAAGTTCTTATCTTTATGTTAATAACGAGATTACAGAAACAATTGCTATAAAACAAATCGAAGACGTTATAGAAAATATCAATTTATATTTCATATGTCCAATTTGTAAAATAAGTTTATATAAAACAGAAAGATGCAACGGTCTATCTCATCATAATATAGAAAGATGTTATGCGTGCGGAAGGATTGGATTTAAATCAAAAGGATTAGGAGATCATTGGAGTACAAGTGGTGTTGGTGGATGTTTCCGTTTTGACACTGATATTTTCGTTAAAACATATGTACCTACATATATGTGTAGCGATTTTATTTGTTCAGGTCACGATAAAGGTGATTGTACAATACAAGAACACCAAGCAGGAATTACTAATTTAGAGTATATAAGGAAATGTTCATATGTATTTCATATGTTAAAATCCTTATTACCAGAAATAAGATTTCGAGTATACGACTCTCTTTATGATCGTTTTAAAGATTCGCCTGATCATTTGGAATTTTTACCATATAAACAAACTCTCTTTTTATTAAGCGAAAACAGATCTCATATTAAAGATTATTCTGAAACAATATTTTACAAATCTATAGATTGTTATCATCCTGATGCATTGTTCTTTGTTAAAAATCATGTAGAATATGATTTTGTAGAAAAATATAAGATGAATTGGAAAAGAAATTATACTTATATAAATTATTCATCAGATGACGAAAATGACGACGATGCATTTCTACAAGGATTACTTACACCAATTAATATCAACAATGCAATCATACCAAGAACAGACCCTACGCTACGTGTAGACATACAAGCACAAAATATACTAAATGAAATTATATTTGAATTACAAAATGAAATGAACAACGATGTAATTGAAATGAACAACGATGTAATTGAAATTACGATTGGTATAAATGAAATTACGAGTGGTGTTGAAATTACGAGTGATGTTGAAATTACAAGTGGTGTAACTGAAATTAACAGTGAAACGTTACAAACCAATACGACCATAAACTCACTTGATTCTAATCCAAGTGTAACATTTAATTCTTATTCATTAATTATACATTTATCTGATTCGGAAGAAGACCAATAATTACTTTATTTCTTTTTTATAATGGCTTTAATTTTATCTTCAAGTAAGAATTTTTTATTTTGTAAAATTGACTGTGTTAATTCTTCAGCTTGTTTGCTGTCCTTTAATTGTTCAGTTAATTTTTCCATAATTACCTCTTTTTTAAACGTTTGTGATATTTTTTTAGAATAAAGAACAATTTCACCTTCTTTTAAAGATATACTATCCATATCATTTTTGGTCATGTATTCTTTTATTTCTTTTTCCAACGTGTCTAATTCGTTTTTGTATAATTTTTGTTGTTTTCTAGATTCTATTAATTGTCGTTGGATTTCTAAATACTTTTGTAATTTTTCTTGTATGACAGTCATTTTTTTTATTATTATATATCGTTTTCTATTATTATATATAATAAAAATGATCAAATAACGTAAAAATTATTTGTGAGATTTGTGTACATTAACATTGATGTCTTTTTCTTTTTGTCTATAAAAACAATCGTGTTTCGTTGTACTAATTGACAAATTTTGATTACACAATATACATAAAACTTTATTTTTAATAAGACTAGGGTAAACTTGTTTGTCTGACATTTATATTAAATTGTGATAATATTAAAATTGATTTTAAACCAGATCAAAATAATAAAATTAAACCGTATTACACATCTGAAATTAATTTAAATCTATAAAAATAATTGATTAAAATGTCTTTAATTTAAATTGGTAAAATAATGGATAAATTGATAACATTAAACAGTATAAAACATCCTGATCATTATAATAGATGCGAAATATGTGATAAAACTAGTAATTTAAATGAATGTAATATTTGCTTAGAATTATATTGTATTAAATGTGAAAATTTTAAAAAAATATGTACATATTGTTGTTTGTTAATTTAATATTCGTTTATGCTAATAAAAAAATTAAATTTAAACCGAATTAATATTATATACATATGATAGCTCAAAAATACAAACCAACAACGCAGAAGGCTTTATTCCATAAAGATATTGTTAATCATATAAGAAAATGGATAAAAAATGTTGAAGATTACGCAGATGATTCTAAGCCAGTTCAACAAATATTGTTTTTATATGGACCTATGGGGTGTTCAAAAACAGTTACAGTTGAATGTTTATTTAAAGGATATAATTTGTATGAAATAGATACAGATACAATAAAATCAAATGACAAATTAGTAGAAACTATACAGGGTTTGGTACATTTTAGAGAGAAAACTCTAGCTAATATAGATAAATGGAATCAGAAATCAAGAAAGGATAAATCAAATATGATTTTGGTAGATAATTTAGAATTATGTGATAAAGGTATAGAGAATTTTATAGAAGCGGTATATACAAAACATAATATTAATATACCAATGGTGTTTGTTTGTAATTCGATAAGATATAAAGATATTTTTGTAAATTATAAAAATTGTACTTTTTTAGAATTTAAAAAACCAAGTTTGTTGGAATTAACAAAACTATCAATTGATATAGTTAAAGAAGAAGATTTGGATTTATCAAAACAACAAATAAAAATATTAATTGAAAAATCAGAGTATGACATTAGACAGCTTTTATTTTTATTAGAACAATGGTATTACAGTAAAAGAATGAAACACGAGTTCGATATTTTTATCGAAAATATTCAAATCAAAAATATAGATAAAGACCTCAATGAAAAAATGGAAGATGTATTTAATTACAAACAACGTTTTAACTTTTCGGAATTATTTATATTAGGCTCATCTGAACCTGTTACAATGTCAAATTCAACTTACCAGAATTACATAAATTCAATTGATAAAAATCTTAATAAACAAGATTCATTATATGTTTTGAATAATTATTGCAAAATAATGGATAACATATCAATCTCGAATTTAATTTACAATGAAATATACGAAAACCAAAATTGGGATTTGTACAATAATTATATATCACATTCAGTTGTTATACCAGGATATTATCTTAAACAAAACAATCGATTTTTATTCGAAAAACGTTTTGGCAAACAAAACATACAAAATACAAATAATCAAGATCTTATGGACGTAGACGAACAAATCACAGATACAGACCAAAGTATTAAAGAATGGGATAAACAACTATTTAATTTTACACCATTTAAAGATGTTTCATATAATTTTACTAATTCGTATGATGAAGTAAAAAGAATATCAAATAATAATATTTATTGTAAAATTTTGAATTACAAAGGTTTTAAAAGTAGGATTTTACAAGATCCAGTTTGTTGTTTTTTTATAGTTGATATATTAATTAATTCTATTGAAAAGTTAAATGAATATTTTGATAAAAATAAGAAAGGAAAAAACACTACAAAAAAAGAAAAATTAGAATTGTGTGAAAATATAGAACGGAGTAATTTTAAAATATCATTGGATATACTTGTTAATATTGTATACGAATACAAATTATTTGAAATTAACGTAGATGATTTTATAATTAATCGAAAAAAATATATTGAAGAGGAAATACTTAAACAAAACATTCAGAAAATAGATTTAAAGGTTTTTAAACGTTTGTTGAATATTTTTACAATGAATGATAAACATAAATGTTTTAAATCTCATATTGAAACATCAATCCAATATAAAATTTTGGGATTTTTAGTAAAAAATTATATAGAGGAACCTTCTAAAATATCATATGATATAAATAATATTTTAACTGAAGATTTAAATAAAATCTGGAATTTAGGTTAATTTAAACTGTTGTAAAACCTATATATAATGAATATAAACTTAATAATAATAAAAATATATTACATACTAAATTTACTATTACGAAATTGTAATTGTCTTTTTTAGAGTCTTTATATGCTGGATTTTTATCGTAACATTCTGTTGCGATTGATGATGTAGCTATTCCCAAAATACCAGCTATTAAAAAGATTATTGCAGTTGAAAGTATTTGTGTATCTGCCATTATGTTTTTTATATATTAATAAAATAAAAAAAATATAATTAAAAGAAAAATATTAAAAATTCAAATCCAGTTTTAAATTCAATAAACAAGTTTTTGCACATTCTTGTTCTGCACTTGTAACTTTTCTACCAAAGCCAATTCCAATAATGTAATCATTTTTTTGATATATCGTAATAAGTTTAGTATATATTTGAGGATTTTTTACACGATACTCTTCTAAAATTTTTGAAGAATATATTTTAATCATACTTTTTACTGCTTTATCCAATGATTCATATTGATTACTATTAATAGTTAACATTCTTGTAAATACTTTTCTATATAAAGGTCCTTCTTCATTTAAAGAACAATATATAGGTGTTTTCCATTTTAAAGATTGAAAATAACGTTGTAAACTATCTTTAAAATTATCATTTTTAGATATAAGTTCAGCAAAATCGATAATATTTTCAATAACTGATCTCACAAAACGATCAGCATACAAATATCCACGTTCTCCAAAATCTAATAAAATAGATCCAATAAATGCCTCAAATGCATCTTCATAATAACTAGGCGTATTTCTACCACGATCAATATCCAATATTGTTTGATTTTCTACCTGCAAAGATAATAATAAAAATTTTTTAAAACCCAAAGTAACACCAATTTTATGTAACATTGAACATTTCTCTATTTTAATTTTTAATCTTGTTAAAAATCCTTCACGTTCATTACCAAAACGTTCAAACAAATATCTTCCCATTACAGCTTTAAGAATATGATCACCTAAATATTCAAGACGTTCACTAGACTCTTTAGGTACATAATAAAACAATCCAGATTTGTCATCGATATTTTCATTTTTGGTGAAAAAATATTGTACAGCTTGATAATAACTTTCGTGAATAAATGCTTGTTGGTAGTGTTCTAAATTATTTATAACTAAACGTTGACCATTGTCACCAATATTTTCAAAATAATTTAGAACATTTTCAACTTCCGATTTCGTTATTAAACGATTATTTAAATTATCCATAAAAAACTACGAAATCGAATTTTTATTCAATTTTTATAAAAAATCGATTTTATTTTTATTTTGTCATAATAAATCAATTTTGTATATGAGTAAATATATCACATTACAAATGTATAATAAACAAAAAGAAACTAAAGATCACACCAAAAAAGATCACACCAAAAAAGATCACACCAAAAAAGATCACACCAAAAAAGAAACTCTTAATCATCAAGTTAATAAAAAAGAAACTAATGAATTTATTAAAATAGACGATGAAACATTGTTAATGTTATTCAGTATATAATTAAGATCAATTATATGATTAACTATTGAGGAAAAAGTGAATATATTTTTTCTTTTTATATTTAATAAAAATGAAGAGTCAATTAGCAATCATTTTTATTTTTTTTAGCAATATTTTTTCACAAAGGGTGAACGATAATAATCCAAGTCAATCTGTTTTCTACAAATACTATCCTTATTCGTTTTCGATTTTAGAAAAACGTTTTAAAACACGAAATCGTAATGGGGCACATTTAGAATTAGTTAAACGTCGTAGACGTAATTCTGAAGTTGAGGTAAAAAATAAAAATCGTGTAAAAGATAAAAACCGTGGTGGAAAACAACAAGAATCTACAGCTACTTTAGCTTCAAGTTCGTATCCAAGTTCGTATCCTACTTCTGTTTAATTAAAAAAGTAGTTTATTAAAAGTTTCGTTTAAAATTTCAACTTCATAATTATTAAATGCTCTTTCAGGATACACAATAATAAATTTTATTCTTAAATTACCACATTTACCATCTTTATCTACTAATCCTTTGTTATGAATCATATATTCTCTATTAGGATTGATTATACCAAAACCTAATGTATTTATATTTATATGACCTGAAAAATGAGGTATAACAATATCCTTACCTATCATTGTTTCTTTAAATGTTAAATTTACATTACATAACAAATCCATACCGGATCTTGTGAAATATTCGTGATCATCGATATTTATAATAACAATAAATGATCCTGGTAATTCATTATCTCTAATTGGTTGTTCGCCCCAATCTTCAAATACGAAACGTTCTTTGTTTTTTATACCAGGTGTTATCTGTATTTCAAACACTTTTTCTTCTTGAACATTTCCACTTGAATTACATGTTGAACATATTTTACCTGCGTTATTACTTTTACCACTACCACTACATTGATTACATGTATTTTTAATAATTTGAGTAAATGGTCCCAATTGTATATGTTGAGTAATGATACCCTTACCATTACATACTGAACAAGATGTAATACAATCTTTACAAAATTTATTTCTATGAACTCGAAACTTTTTTGTTACACCAGTAAAAACTTCTTGTAAAGATATCTTACAATTATACACGTGATCATTTTTTTTTACAAATTGTTGTTCTTGACGCATATGATGTTTAAAAAATGGATGATCAAAACCACCAAATGCAAATGGATCATCAATATTGCCCTTGTTATCATATGCATTTTTTTTATTTGTATCTGATAAAATCTCATAAGCTTCCTGAATCTTTTGAAACTTATCCTTATCACCACCTTTGTCTGGATGATTTGTTCTTGCTAAACGTCTATATGCATTTTTTATATCATCTGACGAAGCTTCTTTTGATACACCAAGAATATTATAATAATCTGACATCTTATTATAATAAAATCGTAATTTTAAATAATTTTTTAAACTTGTTATTACAAATAACAATTTACAAAATTTACAATAACATTTACAATAACATTTACAAATAACAATACCAATCAGGTTTAAAACAAGGACACATTGGATTACAACAATAAAAGTAATCATCTGGTGCAATACAAGAATCATAATAAAAACATTCTGGGTTACAACATTTTGTTTTTATCTTTTTAAGATCCATGGTACTAACATCAGGTGTCGACTGATTTGGATTAGGATGCAAATATAAATTAACATTTGTTACATACAAACACCCAGATGTACCATTTGTAATTGACGTAATTTGTTTGTTTTTAAGTATTTCCCTAGTAATTTTATTACTAGTTAATGTTGAAGCGGTTGTACAAGATGTGTTATTATTTGCCTTATTCATTTTATAATTGTACAAAATAAAATAAATATACACAAAAGATACAATAAATAAAATAAAAACTTGTACAGAATTAAAAACTTTATTTTATATTTATATTTTGTACATTTCGCGTTTTTTGCATTTTTTGTTTATTGTACTATACTATACAAAAAAATTAAGTTAAAGTAGTCGCTCTAAATTTGATTGTTGTAGAAACCCAATCTGTTGTATTACGGCTAGTATATTTTATTTGCCCATTATCTCCTATTGTAAAATATATTCCAAGATTATCTCCTATATAAGATGAATTTATAATCCAAGATGATTTTTTCTTTAAACCTCGTAATTCAAATAAAGCATCGTATTCATCAGATGTAGTCGTAATATTCACACATACCATAGCACAAAATGATTTTGTATTACTAAATTGAAATCCATTAATAGATGTTGGAACTACTATATTATTTCCTGCTCCAAATACCTTTTCAACATATACATCATCTGGATTGGGTGTAATATCAACATCATTTACAACTAATCGTTGACCAACAAAAAGTTCTTTATTAACACTAACTCCGCCATATGCAATAAATGTAGACCCAGTACTCAAATTAATAGCTGAACTTGTATTTTTCAATACAATAACAGATGAATCACCTAATATCAATTTATTGTTTTCATAAACTAAATCTGAAGTTCCTATAATAGGATCCAAACCATTACCTCTCAATATAGTATAAGGGTTAAAAAATGTATTACCAGTACCTCCCTTGCTAACTTGTAAAGGTTTTAATGATGTCAATGGTGAATTCCTAATAAATTTAATATTAGCATCTACACTATTTGAATTAGTATACGCCAAATATCCAATGCCACCAACTGTATTTATATAGAATTTTATACCAGTATAATCACCTATATATCTATAATTTATATTCCACGTACTATTACAAACAACACCCTGAATTTCATACAATGCAGATTTATTCAAAGATGGAACATTTACAATTATAGAATATTCAAAATAATATTGTGTAATAGGAATACCTAATAAAGTTTCATCTATTTCCGTAGGAACATTTGTATTTGCTTGTAATGTTATAGGTGTCTGAGATGTAGGAATACTTGTACTTAACACACGCAATGTATAATCACTACTTGTATTCGAATTAGTATATTGAACTATTATATTCGAACCACTAATTCTTATACCAAATGTAATACCACGAACATTACCTATATTATAAGTATTAATAATCCAATCACTACCCTTTAATACACAATTACCTAATATCATTCCATATTTATTATCAGTAACACTAGAAACGTAAATTATCATTTTTATAGAATCAACATTTGTAGTAGGAAAAGTCAATGATGGTATATCTGTAAAAGTATTTATATTTGGTAATAAATTATGATTGATTTGTTCAGATGATGCATCATCATACACAATAGAATTTGTTATATATCGTAAAGAAGATGATCCTACGACATTTTGATTAGTATATTGTACATATGCACTCCCAACATCATCCCTTATATGGAAATCAACTCCAGTAGATGTATCTCCTATTAAAGTACTACTTATAACCCAATTTGAACCAGAATAAAATCCCCTAATCGTATACAAGGCTGATCTACCTGTACTAGTCTGAACATATATATTAGATACAAATGCTTTAACATTATCTGGAAAATTAAAACCAGGTATATCTAATGGACTAACAACAACACCATTATTCAAAATTAAACTTTGTTCAAATTGATTTTTATTGTTATTCAAATCAACATTCGCTATTAAATCATCAACATACAATTTATTTACAGCATCATAATCATCAATCGGATCTGCTACACTGGTAATGTTATTCATATTTACATCTAACTCGCCACCTATATATACATCTTTCAAAAAACTAGCACCACCATTTGATGTTAACGTACCACCAGATCCCAATCCAATAGCATTTGTTGTACTATTTAATTGTATAGATGATTGACTCCCCAAAGTTAACTTGTAATCTTTGTAAATAAAATCATCCGTACCAATTATAGGACTTGTACCATTACCTCTCAATACAGCATATGGTAATAATGTAGAATTACCTGTACCACCAATAGGCACACCTAAAGGTTCAAATACATTAGGAACATTTTTAATAAATCTTATATATGCATCTACTCCATTTGGATTTGTATATTGTAATACACCACTACCCCCACTTATAGTATTAATGTAAAATTTCACACCAGTGTGATCACCAATAAATTTTGAATTTATCTGCCATATATTTTTTAATAAAACACCAGTAATTTCATATAAAGCACTCTTATTCAAACTTGGTACCGTCAATACAACTGATAATGTAAAACTGGTAATACCCTGGAAAGTTAATGCAGATGATCCAACATTAGTTACTATATTTGTATTCGCATTCAATGTTAATTGAGGTTGCGTCAACAAAAAATTAGTCTGATAAACTCTAATAACATAATCAGAACTAGTATTTGTATTCGTATATTCGACTATACCACTCGAAGCTGTAGACCTCAATCCAAATTTAATATTATCAACGTCACCTATATTCCTAGTACTATAATACCAAGTACCATTAGATAACAATGCATTTAAAATAACCAAACCATACCTTTTATCAGTTTCACTAGATACATAAATACACAATTTTACAGAATCAACTGTGTTGTTTAGAAATGTCAATTCTGGTATATCCGTAAATGTACTAACATTACTAGATATATCGATGTTTTCTTGAGTAGTATTATCAAAATCTTCTATTCTAAATAATGTTGAAAATCTTATAGAAGCAAATCCCGTGGTATTTTTATTAGTATACTGTAAAACACCCTGACCACCATTATCTCTTATGTGAAATGACACACCAATATCATTACCTATAAAAGTACTATTTACTACCCAATTATTATCTGTGTGAAAACCATAAATTGTATAGAATGCGAATTTTTCATTGTTATAATGAGCATATATGTTAGCAACAAATGCCTTGATTGTACTCGGTTGATAAAATAAAGGTATATCACCAGGAACCAATACATTATTCTCCAAATTAAAGATATTTGTACTTATACCCTGACCAGCATTTATATTACTAATCAAAGTATCAATATAAGCTTTGTTCACAGCATCGTAATTTTCAATAGGATCTGCTACACTTTTAATATTATTCATATTCACATCTAATTCTCCACCTATAAAAACGTCTTTTAATACACTTATACCACCATTAATAACCAATGCACCACTAGAATTCAATCCAGATGCATTTTTTGTATTATTTAAAACAACAGTAGTATTATTATTCAATACCAATGTACCACTTGTACCATCCGTATTAAATCTTAAATTATCATAACCACGTAATGATCCTGCAGAATCAGCTACAATTAATTGACCAGCAGTAAAACTACTAAAACGACTTGTAATTAAGTTATCCACATAATCTTTATTTACTGCATCACCACCTAATATAGGAGTTGCCACATTTGTAATATTATTGTTATTTACATTCAAATAACCTCCAACAAAAACATCCTTGCTAATAGATATACCACCATAACAAACAAAACTTCCCCCAACACTACCAGTTATATTAGAAGTACTACCTAATGTAATAGTATACCCATCATATGTCAAATTATCATAACCACGAATAGCATCACCATTCGAATCTGCCACAATTAACTGTCCAGTTGTAAAATTACCCTGTAACTTACGATCATCAACATATTTTTTTGTTGCTGAGTCACTATCATTCACCGGCGAAGCTACATTTCTTATAATATTTCCTGACAAATCTAATACACCACCAATATATACATCACCACCCAAACTTGCACCACCAATCACGTTCAAACTGCCACCAGACCCCAAGCCCAATGTACTTGACGTCGTCAATATATTAATAGGCAAACCCATATATATTTTTTGAGTATCTGTAGTAAAAAAATCATACCCTCTAATACTACTACCATCACTATCACCTATAATAATTTGACCAGTAGTAAAATTACCAGAAATATTAGAAGAATAATTTTCAACATAATCTCTAACATAATCCACATTCACACCATCACTACCCAATACAGGATAAGCAACATTTTTTAAATAATTCCCACTAGCATCTATATCACCACCAACTGTTAAACGTTTTCCAATACTAGCCCCACCAACAACCGTTAAAGCCCCACCAGATGTGACACTAGTTGAATTTTGTGTATGTTTTATAGATAAACCACCATCTATTATAACACTAGCTGATGTAGCCGAGTCACTAGAATTTGTATAAGGTATGTATAAGTTACCATTTTTAAAAGTAACATTTTGAATATTCACTCCATTCTCAAAATTATATTCTTTTATCTCATCAAAGTATAATGTCCCAGAACCTTCTAGAGACCCATCACCTTGTAATGTTGGGTTTGCAGAAGGGGCTAACGACAAATTTCCTTTGATGAGAAATCCCTCTAGATTTTGCCCGAATCCCGAATCCATTTTTTAGATTGCAAATAATCTAACTCTTAAATCTATTTAATATTTTTAATATCACTTTCTAACGATCAGATCTTTATACTATTATAAATTACGTTTTAATTTACGTTTTAAAAATCATAAATTAAAAAATTATCTTAACTCTGTTTCCCTTGTATTGTTTTTCCAAAATATACCAAAAATTCAAATTCGGAAACTTATTCTAAACTATCATAATCGTAATCGTAATATTTTACCTTTAATGCATCTAAATTATATATAGATGACCCAGACTTTTTTATGATATACTTGTATAAATTTTCATTAAAAAAATCATCAGTGTATTTGTCAAATAAAACATCCAAATCATCATCACATATTTCATAAAATGGGATTTCCAATTTTCTCAAGTATTTTACAAAATTTTTACACTTTGTTGTACTATTATTTATAATAACAGGTATAACACCCAAATATAAACTTTCCCAAAATCTATGAGTATCTATACCATTACCACGCAAACATAAACAAAATCTATGACTGGCTAATTCTTCCAAATAATTTATATATGGTTTACCATTAGATATTGTTAATTTACCCTTTTCTTTTATTTTATCTAATATATTTTTCCTATATAAATACGTATTAGGATTTATATTAACATATATCGGATTTACTTTTTTATTCCTATATACTTTACTTATAACTTTATACAATTGCAATATATCACCGTGAGGCCACATAGAATTTGCTATACCAATAGGTAGTAATGATATCTTGTCAGAATCAATCGTCGTATCTATATTTTGTGCATACACCTTCTTTACATAACTAGATGTTAAAATACTTTTATGTGCATCTGTAACTGAATGATCTGAATTATGACAATAAATAACATATCCAATCGATGCATCCAAATATGGGAAAATATATTTTTGAAAATCATCTAAAATATGAGTGTAAATAAATAATTTTACTACATTCTTATTAGATACTTTACAACATTGTTTAAAATAAGCCTTCAATAAATTTATATTCACATTACCAAAATCTTTTATAATAATAACGTCTTTTGCGTGTTTATCTAGATTTTTATGAAAAGCGTATATTTCTTTCGTTAATAAAACAAAATCACACAAACCCGCAACTCTATCACCGGAGATAATATCATCGAATAATAAATCAGAAACACTTGAAAATTGGTACAATTGTTTACTATGAATATGCAAATTAAAAATTTTATGTAGATTTACAGATTTTAATATAGGAATTCTAATTGGAACTTGTAGATCATCTAATTCAGTTTTCAACTTTAAAAATTCATAATCAGATGCCTTAATAATCGCAGTTTCGTTAACAAAACCACGAGATGGATTATTCATCATATTCATATCATTTTGTTCTGGTAAATTTCTGTAATCAACACCACCTAAATATTGTCCCAAAGCAGCACCGTCAAAAATAATTTCTGTTTGTTTATTATATGGCATTATAGGTAAGTTTATTTTATCTTGATATTTACCTAAAATATTCATATCATTTACAAATTCACTAGATGTCTCCAATTCGTTTGTTATAAATTGTGTCAAATTCATTACTTCAATGTAACTAGGAAAGTATAACAAACTAGGTATTACTCTATCTGGAGCATCTTGAATCATACAAATCTTATCAATTTCATCTACTATACAATTTTTACATATGTATTCGTAGACATTATGAAAATTATCGTATATCATAATATCATTCTCGATATGAAAAACATTTTTTATATTAAATGTTTGCATAAAAATACGTAAATAATAAAAACGTGCAGTTGTAGATATCCAAAAACCATTTCTAAAAACGGACATATTAGCAAATTTTGTATTAATTAAATTTTTATAACTATTGAAACCATTATCATTAACAGAAACCATATCTAACAACGAGATTGGTACTATATTAATAACATTTTCAAAATTAAAATCGCGTTTAGTATAATCATTCAAGTTAAAACACCGAATACCACGTTCCAAAGTTTCTACTAAATTGTCACTTACAATTATATAAATCTTGGTTTTGTATAAATTTACTAATAAAGTTTGATATAAACTATCAAACAAATATTCTGGCAAGTTGTCACCTATATGCACGTACACTAAAGAGATATTTCTCATTAAAAATTGAATATAATTATAATAACATTATTCTTATTAATTTTAAACTAAAATGTGTGGTATATTTGCGTTAATTGAAAATACTGTAAATACACCAAATGAAAATGATCCGAATACAAAAAATTTAATAACTGACAATTACAAAGATCTAATAACATCAACTACAACTCTTTTAAATCACAGAGGTCCTGATTCACACGGAAATAAATTAATCATTGATCCTCAATCAAACAAAAGTTTATTAATGTTACAAACACGTTTAAAAATTAATGGTGATAATACAACACAGCCTTTGATATCAAAGGATAATAAACTATTTTTAATAATTAATGGTGAAATTTTTAATTGGCATAAATTAGAAAAACATCTTGATTACAAATGTACAATGTCTGATTGTGAAATCATTTTTCCATTATATGAAAAGTATAAAAATAAAATTCCTGAAATGTTACGAATGTTAGAAGGTCAATTTTCATTTGTTCTTTATGACTTGGAAAACAAACATATATTAGCTGCAAGAGATCCTATCGGTGTTACACCATTATACTTTGGATATAAAAAACATTACAAAACATCAAAAGGTGACGATTTTACAATTGATCGTTTTGTTATATCATCTGAACTTAAATGTTTAACAAGAGTTGATAACTCCAATTATAATAAAACACCTGCAAATGGAAAAGAAAGTCTTGTTGATAATATTAAAGTTTTTTATCCAAGATCATTTTTATATACTCCTATATCACAGATTGACAATGACTATACTGTTAATTATTATATGAATTTTTATGATAATTATTCTGATATTAAAGAAGTAATGCCACCACAATTAAGAGAACATAAAATGATAACAGAAACGATTAGAGAAAAATTAACAGCTAGTGTACATAAACGTTTAAAAGATGTAATCGATAACAATATAGAATTTGGAGTATTATTATCAGGGGGTTTAGATAGTAGTCTAATAAGTAGTTTAGTAGTATCTATAGCAAACGATTTAGGGTATAAAGAAAAGATCAAGACTTTTAGTATTGGAGTAAATGCGTCTGTTCCAGATTTAGTTGCAGCAAGAACCGTTGCAGAATTTTTACAAACTGATCATAAAGAATATTATTTTACTCCTGATCAAGGTCTAAATCAAATAGAAAATGTTATCTTATTTGCAGAAAGTTATGATTGTACAACAATTAGAGCTAGTACACCTATGTTTTTACTTACATCATCTATTAGACAAGATTTCCCAAATATGAAAATTTTATTTTCAGGTGAATTATCTGATGAAACCTTATGTTATCTATACGGAGCAAATGCACCATCTGAAAAAGATTTCCAAATGGAAACAATTAATCTTGTAAGTAATGTTCATCTATTCGATTGTTTACGTGCAAACAAAATGTGTATGGCAAATTCATTTGAAGTAAGAGTTCCATTCACAGATATAGATTATGTAAAATACATCTTATCATTGCATCCACAATGGAAAACATTTGGTAGTTTATCACGAAATCACATAGAAAAACAAATATTAAGAGATTCTTTTGTAGGATATTTACCAAAACAAATTTTATATAGAAAGAAAGAACAATTTAGTGACGGAGTTAGTAGTTTAAAAAACCCTTCTGAAAATTGGATTGATTCTATTAAACACCATTGTAATAACATATATACAGAAATGGATTTCTCATCAAAAAGAAACAATTACACTTATAATAGACCAAATACAAAAGAAGAACTTTTTTATAGAGAAATTTTCACTAGATTATTCAATGATAAAAGTTATAAAAACACAAGTGAATTCACTGTTAAAGTATGGCAAACAAAATGGACAGATAACACAGACCCAAGTGGAAGAGTACAATCGTATTGGAAACCTAATTAATTACATACAAAATGCACAAAATGTATTTTTAATATTTTTTAATAATTGATATTCGATAAAATAAATTTCTTGATAAATTATAATAAAGGATGTATATAATTTTGCGACAAGCACCATCTGAAATAGACAAAATACTAAATATATTTTACTCATCTGATATAACACCTATTAGAAATTGGGTAAAAGAATATATAAATGAAGAAATAGAAAGTTACAAATACGCTCCAAATAACAGTAATATAAAAAATGTTTTTTATGAATTAAACGATGGAGAATTTTGTTTTCAATTACTAAAGCACTATAAAAAAATAAATAAAGGATATGTATACAACTCATCTGAAAAAATAACAGATATCATTTATTCTATCTCTATATTAGAATTTGATAGTAATCATTGTAAACATTTAGAAACTTCTGATATGTGGCGAAATGTAAATCAAGAAGTAAATAATAGAGTACTAAAACAATTAGATAAAGATACATTATTACAAATTATTAAAAAACTAGAACAAAGAATTAGTACAAAAAACGTTTGGAATAAAACAGAATTTGTAGGATTACTCACTGAAACACTAAGATCTTCTAGAAAAGATTTATATAGTTCAATAGCTAAACGAATGAAAAGATTTGGTCAACGAAAAAGCTTCTATAAAAAACAAGCACATACTATAATAAATATACCAGACGACTTTAATTCATCAAGATCCACTTGTAAATTAGAAGCTATAAAACACGAAAAAACAGATCAATAAACAAATATAAAAACAAATATAAAAAAATATTAAAACTAAAATTAAAACGGAAATTAATAATAACGCTATTATTAATTTTTAACGCTATTATTAATTTTTATATTAATTTTTTTATTTACTAATTATAAAATGTCTGAAAATCAAACATATTCGATAGAATACGTTTTCAATAATGAAAAATTATTCAATGACAAAAACTTGTGGAAAAATATTATTAAAAATTTAGGATATGATGAATTTATTAAACAATACATCGAAACAGTCAGAGATAACTACAATAAATATATAAATGAATACGATACACAAAATTTTAATTTTTTCCCAGATATTTTTTATTCGGATAAAAAATTAAGAAAGGCACTTAGTGCCTATATATGTAAAAAAATAGGTCTAGAAAATAGTGAATTTAACAAAACAGATCTAAGCTTGCGTTGCGATGACATCGATAATGATATGAGTGATATCATTATATCTCATTTACTAGAATTTATTTACTTTGATCAATCACCATCTATAATAAACCAATTGTTTTTAAAAGGTACCAAAAGTGAATTGACCATAAATAATGAAAATTTTTACTATGATTATTTTATTTGGAGACGAACAGATGATCCAAATATTGTAAAAGCACCTAGAGAATTAGATGTCACAAAAGAGAATTTTAAAAAATATTCCGTATCACACGGTGTTGGATGGTCAATTAAACAACTTAGAACATACTTCGCTACTACAATCCTACCAATCATTTTGCAACGATCTGGATTAAATATTAATGTAAATCTAAAAGGTTATAAAAGGATAATTGATAAATTTGGATGGAAAAGAATTCTAGGTTATATAATTAATATCTATATAAATAACAAATTAGACATTGATAATAATATTATACAAGAAATAGATAAAGAATTAAAAAGATTATTACAGGATACAACAATAGGTATAAATTATATAGGTGTTGGAAGTATAAGACCATATAAGAATCGCGACATTATTGGAATTCATAACAGAGCTATGGATGAAATTTATGATTTAATAACACTTTTAAAAATAGAAAGGGAAAAGAGAAAAATTATTATACAAGAAAGATTAGAAAAAATAAAAAAATATGTAGAGAGAAAACATCTTCCTGAAAAATACAAATACAAATGGCAAAGAATGTGCGCTAAATTAACTACATTTGATATTGAAGAATTACGAGAATTAGCTGCTATAGAAGGAGTAAAACATTTTAATATGAAGTCCAAACGTGAGTTATGTAAAGAATTATATGAAATATTAGATGAAATTGTAGAAAAACAAAGACAAAATAAAATTCGATTTACAAAGGAAGATCCAAATGATCGAAAAAATATTCATAATAACCTCACAGAAAAAGAACGTCTAGATAAAATAGAACATCCTGAATTATACAAAGATAAATGTCACAATGATGAATCCGTATTTACATTAGATAGTATTTCTAATGTCAAACCAGAATTTTTATTTACATACGAACATAATAATAAATTATGGTGCGAAGATATAAGATATTTATACAGACACGTAATTACAGAAGGTAAACATACACATCCATTTGATAGAACAAAACTATCTAACAAGATTGTAAGAAACATAAAAGATGTTTATGAACATCTTCAAAAAACAATGACAACTTTAGAAGACGTCGAAGACGTCGAAGACGAAGAAGACGAAGAAGACGTCGAAGACGAAGAAGACGAAGACTTGTAATTAATATTATATTTTCTTATATATTTTCTAATAAACGATCCTTTAATCTTAATAAATCAAGTAATATATTAATATCCGGTTCATTTCCCAATTTTGCAACAAAACGTTCTATATATTTTTCATCACGATCTTTTTTTTTATTTAATCTGACAACAAAACCTGTATACCTTGTAAAACCTATATAAAATTGATCACATCCTAATGTTTTCATTAACATATGAGTAGAATGTTTATTATAATCAAAAAATTTACTTGTACAATAAACGTGATATCCATTAAACGTTTCATAAATATAAAATGTATAAGGATATTCACTTAATTTATCAATTATATATTTTAATAAAATTTGTTTTTTTGTATCGTGATCATTATCGTCATCGTTATCTTTTTTTATATCATAATCTAACACCATCATTGAATTAAAAGATATAATGTCCATTATTTTTTCTTTTGTTCGTTTGTTAAATTGATGTCCAATTATATAATCGTCGGTTTCTTCTTTTATAATATATTCAAAATTTCTTAAATCAATACTTAAGGGGACATTTAATTGGTAATACAATGCTTTTACATCATAATAAGTCAATTCTTCATAATGTTTTGAAGTAATATCACTTAAAACCTTTCCTTCATTTCGCAATAAGTAATTTAAATATACAATTTGTCTAAGAGATGCTTTTTTTTCCATAATATATATTATTAGTTATTATTATTATACTATGAAATTATTTCATAAAACATTTTTAAACATATTAGAAAATAAAGACCCTTTGGAAAAACTAGAAATGCAAAAAATTTCTAAAGATATTACTAAATCAGAAGATATTATACATTTAGCACCATCTTTTATAGATGGTGTTAAAAGAGAACAACGTCTTATAAAAGGGTCTCGTGATTATTATATAGCTAGAGATTTAGTCACAAATACAGTATATATATGTTTTAAACATTTACTAACAATCGATATAGATGACAAAAATTTAGATTTACATCTTATTATAAATCATTTCCAAATGATTCCTGAAACTTTTAGAATATACAGTTCTCCTAGAGGTTATCATATTTATTGTACATCAAAAGAATTCGATTATAGATCAGAAGAATCTGTTAAATTAATGTTTGAAAACTTTTGTGATCCATATTATTGTGTGTATACGTATATAAGAGGTTATTGTACACGTTTAAATAATAAATTTGATAATTATGGAGAATGCGTGTACAAGTATGTTACAAAAGTGGGTAACATTCCTGAAAATGAAAGATTACTTAAATTAGTAAACAAAATGGAATCACAATCAAAACGATATAAAAATGATATCAATTTAAATTAATTAATTGGATATCAATTTAAATTAAATTTAATCGAGTTCTTGTGAATGTTGTAAGAATCTATTGTATTCGTATTCAGACTTTTGTTTTAAAAACTTTTTTCTTAAATCGGTGTAATTTATATTTTCTAATTCCTTGTCAGTTATGTCACCTTGTATTTGAAATGCATTATGTATTTCTTGTAAATTATTACAATTCTTTTTACTACTTGATATACTCGTATTTTTATAATCATCACCATTATTTACGTCCTCTGTTATAATTTCAATCTTTTGAATTTTATCAGCTATATCTGGTAATGATATATCGGTATTTTTAAATGTTTTTTTAAACATTCTTACTACGTGTAAATTTATATCAGGACTATTTATAATAAGTGTGTCATATTGTTTTAAACAATCGGATACATACTTTGTAGCATTTATACGATCTCTTCTAAACATACACATTTGTTGTTGTATATCGTGATACAAATTACTAAATGATCCAGACGCATTTAAATGTTTTTCACCTACTACTTCTGACTTAAAAAAACTTTGTAATACAGACAATAAGTTAACCAAATATACGAATAATCTTTTAATTATACTAAGTGTATCTAACGAATTGTTTGTACACGTTGTTTCTTGTGGAAAAATTGTTTCTGCAGTTAAACTTGTACTTAGAAATATCAAAAAAATATTTGTCAACTTGTATACAAATTTATTATAACCAGCGCATTTCTCGTGCATCCATTTATAAGAAGCTGCATTCTCACCAAGTGATATAATTAATCTCTCATTTTTATCATTCCAACCATTATTTAAACGCATCAATTCAGTTTTATTAAATACATCATCTGTACTATTACTTTCTTCACTCTTACATGAAGTTTTATTATAACATTTTTTTTTATCAACTGCTATATCATCCATTAATTTTTGTAAACTTGATTAATTTTTGTAAACTTGATTAAATTTTGTAAACTTGATTAATTTTTGTAAACTTGATTAAATTTTATAAAATGTAAATTTTAAATTAAAAACCTTTGTATATTTTAGAATTTAAAAACAAAACAAATAAAAAACAAAAGGGATTATGTCTGAAAGTGTTAAGAAAAAACTTTTTTTATTTACAAGTGACATTGCTGCATTTATTGGACAAAATGAATATGATTTTGTAACTCCATTTGAACGTTTATGGAAACGTTGTGACCCAGATGGATATAATAAAATTATAAATGAAAACAAAACACAATTGTTATCTCAAAATTTAGAGATTATCGATTTAGAAAAAGAAAAAGATGTATTAAAAACAGATTTGGATACAAAAAAAATTACAAAACGTCAATATACATTACGATCAAACAAAATAGATAAAAGATTATCGGAATTAAAAGTAAAAAGTGATTGTTTAGAAAAAATGATAGATGACATTGATTTAAATCAAGAACAAAGATTAAAAAAAACATTAGGAGAGGAAAATATTCGTTTAGTTCAATCCGAAACAATTGAAACAGATGATAAAAGAGAAAATATTAAAAATTCAATTAAA